>Ga0111219_1038_pt1 | contig 19374 bp, 21 predicted proteins | sample DeeMarSWOR152_54_FD_80368 | JGI IMG/M metagenome (GOLD analysis project Ga0111219, IMG submission 80368) | Planctomycetes bacterium DG_23
GGAGGGTTGGCCAATTATCGTCTGGCTATCTCCAGATTGAAAGACGAAGAGGCAGCGCACAAACTCTTTCACGAAATAGCCACGCGCTACCAGGATACCCCCGGCGGCTACACCCGTATCCTTCACTTGGTCGACCGGCGCCTTGGTGATGCCTCACGCCAGGTCATCTTCGAGTTAGTAAAACAATCCGAACAAACCAAAAGGCGCGGGAAAAAGCCCAAAGAGAAAGTTGAAGGAAAGTCTTCAAAGGAAAGCACTTAGACTGTAATATCCGGACTGTGGGCCGGGGCTCAGTCGAAAACCCCTTATTCCAAAGGAAAAACTATGTCTCCTTGCGTCTTCTGTGAAATCGTTAGGGGCAACATTCCCTCCACCAAAGTCTATGAGGATGAGGCTGCGCTGGCCTTTATGGACATAAATCCCATTTCCTATGGACATACCCTGCTCATTCCCAAAGAACATTTTACTCAGGTCTCGCAAATGGATGTGGAAAAATATCAGGCCTTGGTTAAAATGGTGCCTGAACTGACTAAGGCCATCATTGAAACCACCGGAGCCGCCGGATTGAATGTGCTGCAAAATAATGGCCGCGCTGCCGGCCAGGTGGTGGAGCATCTGCATATTCACTTAATCCCCCGCTACGAAGGGGATGGCCTCGGCTTCATCTGGAGGCCAAAGCCCGCCCAAGAAAAAGAACTCTCTCTCCTCGCGCAAAAAATAAAAGGCGTCTTGGGTAAGTGAAATATTGTCACTGCCTCCTCAACGAGCCTTTTTTGCCTTTTTGATTTAATCAAGCACTTCTCCTTTTGCCTCTTGAAATTTTGATAAAAATCCCTTATAATCTTAAAACTTTGCTTGGGTTTCTCTTAAAAGCCTTTTTTATGGAAAGGTGAGTTTTTGTGGAAAAAGTGATTGACCTTAGAAGCGATACCGTCACTCGACCTTCTCCTGAAATGCGCAAGGCTATGGCCGAAGCCGAAGTGGGTGATGATGTCTATGGCGAAGACCCGACGGTAAATCGGCTTCAAGAAATGGTGGCAGAACTTCTGGGCAAAGAGGCCGCCATCTTTACCGCCTCCGGTACTATGGCCAATGAAACTGCTTTGCGGGCCCTGACGCATCCCGGCGATGAAGTTGTGGTTGAGCACACCTCGCATATATATAACTATGAATCTGGTGGAGCAGCGGCACTGTCCGGAGTGCAACTTGCTCCCCTCCAGGGCCAGCGCGGTGTCCTCACCGCCGAGCAAATTAAAGGAGCCATCCGTCCCCCGGACCATCATTATGCGCCTACCCGCCTCGTTTGCCTGGAGAATACTCATAACCGCGGTGGAGGCAAGATATATCCGCTGGGCGAGATTGTGCGTATAAGAGAAATTGCCGATAGATACGGCCTTATGATGCATCTGGATGGAGCCAGGCTCTTGAATGCAGTGGTAGAAAGCGAGATTCCGGCTCCGGACTGGACGCAGTTTTTCGATTCGGTAATAATTTGTCTTTCCAAAGGCTTGGGAGCGCCGGTAGGCTCTATGGTGGCGGGGGGAGTGGATTTTATTGAAGAAGTGCACCGCTATCGCAAGATGTTCGGCGGCGGCTGGCGTCAGGCCGGTATCCTCGCTGCCGCCGGTATTTATGCGCTTAAAAACAATATAGAGCGCCTGGCTGAAGACCACGCCAATGCCAGACTTCTGGCCGATGGCCTGGCTGATATACCCGGTATCATCCTTTCGCCTGAGGAGGTGGAGACAAATATCGTCATCTTCGCTATCCAGGAAGGCTACCTTTCCTCCCGGCAAATTAGCGATAGACTTAAGGCTGGGTATGTCTTAATAAACCCCATAGAGCCCCCCCGGATGCGCGCCGTTACGCATTTGGATGTTTCGCGAGAAGATTGTCTCGGCGCGCTTAAAGTGATGCGTGAAGTAATGGCGGAGGCAAAACGATAACCGCTGTTTGAGCAAAAGTGGCGGCTCATTGCTGTTTTGACCTTGTTCGACAATTGCGCGGGCATAAAAAGGGGAAGCCGAAAATTGCGGTGGCGGAATCTACATCCTTGGAATCTCTCACCCAAAGAGGCCCGGGAGGTGCAGAAGCGACTGGCCCACAAAATTCTGCTCAAAGAATTTAAGAATGACCCCGGCCTTGTGGCCGGAGCCGATGTGGCTTATTCCAGAAATTCTGGAACGCTTTTCGCTGCCATCCTCATCTTCAAGTTTCCTATGATGAAACTGGTGGAACTATCGAGTGCCCGGGGCAAGGCCGAATTCCCTTATATCCCTGGACTTCTTTCCTTTAGAGAAATCCCGGTGCTTCTTGAGGCAGCCGAAAGGGCCTTTCTTCAGCCCGATATTATCATTTGTGATGGGCAAGGCATAGCCCATCCCCGGAGGCTGGGGCTTGCTTCTCATCTGGGACTTCTTCTTGACCTTCCTTCCGTAGGTTGCGCCAAATCACGATTGGTAGGTGAATATGGTGAGCTGGGAGAGGAGGTAGGAAGCACTTCAAAGATAGTCTATAAGGGGAAGCCCGTAGGCGCGGTGGTGCGAACCAGGAAGAAAGTAAAACCCGTCTTTGTCTCGCCTGGATACAAGGTAGACCTCAAGGGGGCGATACGCGTGGTGCTTGATGCTGGAAGAGGTTATCGCATTCCGGAACCTGTCCGTCAGGCACATCTCACCGTAAATAGGCTGAGAAAGGAGGAAGAAGCATGAATGTAAGTGAGGTCATAGAGAAGAGGAGAAGTATTCGTAGATATGAGGATAGGGAAATTGAGGAGGACAAACTGCGCCGGGTGCTGGAGGCCGGGAGGCTCGCCCCTTCAGCCTCAAATGTACAGGAATGGAAATATGTGGTGGTGCGGGATAAGGAATTGAGGCAAAAGTTAGCCGCCGCGGCCAAGGGGCAGGCCTTCGTGGGACATGCCTCCGCGGTGATTGTGGGCTGTGCGGTGCGCACCGATAGGGTGATGTCCGGTGGTCAGCGTGCCTATCCCATAGATTTGGCTATCTCTATGGACCATATGACTCTGGCTGCAGTGGAGGAAGGCCTGGGAACCTGCTGGATAGGGGCCTTCAGCGAACCTGAGGTGAAGAAGATTTTGGGCATTCCAGAAGAGGTGCGGGTGGTCTGTCTTTTACCCATAGGCTATCCAGCCGAAAGCCCCGGGCCAAAGCCGAGAAAAAGTTTTGAGGAATGCGTGTCCTGGGAGCGTTGGAGTTAGAAAGGTCTTTTTGGCTTTGCACTTTTGAGAGGAAGATTCGGTCAGAGTTTGTGCCGCCCTCCTCAGCATAGGAGACAAACAGCCAGCACCCTGGCCTTGAATTTATGCGAGAGCCCGCAGGGGGATTCGAACCCCCGACCCCGGCATTACGAGTGCCGTGCTCTACCGACTGAGCTACGCGGGCATATGAAAAGTTGCCTGGCTGCAGTAAATATTGAAATATAAAGCATATTATTTGTCAAGAATATATTTATTTCTGTAAGAGCCTTTGGGCAGGAAGGCGAGGCTGGAATAAAAAAGAAAGCAGAAAGCGTTTTACATATTTCATCTTATTAAGGCAGAGAAAGTGCCGCTCTTATTTTAAGAAGTTGCTTCAGGAGGTCTTCAACAGTATTAAGTGCTATCATATTAGGCCCATCACATAAAGCCTCATCCGGATGGGGATGGGTTTCCAGAAAGATACCATCTACACCGCAAGCGACAGCCGCCCGCGCAAGAAAAGGCACCATCTCTCTTTCCCCGCCTGAATGAGTGCCCAGGCCACCTGGAAGTTGCACGCTGTGCGTGGCGTCATAAACCACCGGATAGCCAAAGCGGCGCATTATGGGGATGGAGCGGAAGTCACTCACCAGATTGTTATAACCGAAAGAGGTGCCGCGTTCGGTGAGGAGTATTCTTTGGGCGCCAGCGGCCTCGGCCTTTTTTATTACATTCTTCATATCCCCGGGGGCCAGAAACTGACCTTTTTTTAAGTTCAGCGTCTTGCCCGTGCGGGCGGCGCCTTGAATCAAATCCGTCTGGCGGCAAAGAAAGGCCGGTATCTGTAGCACATCCAGCACCTCAGCAGCCACTCGAGCCTCTTCCACCGAGTGAACATCGCTGAGCACCGGAACTCTCAAGCGCTGTTTAACCTCAGCCAATATTTTTAGCCCCGCCTGCAGCCCGGGCCCGCGATATGCATCCACTGAGGAGCGATTGGCCTTATCATAGGAAGTTTTGAAAATGAATGGAATTTCGAGCCCCACTGTCAAATCTTTAAGTGCTTCAGCAACTTGAAAAGTGACTTCTCTTGACTCAATTACACAGGGCCCGGCAACCAGGAATAAAGGATTTTCCCCGCCTACCTTTATATCATCAATCACAATCTCTCGCACTTCATAGAAATTCACGAGGCATTCTCCCACAAGGTCTTCCAGGCCTTATCCACCACAATAGGCAGAACCTGGGGCAGGACGGTGAAGCGAGCCGGCAGGCTTCCGGCCGGGTCGCCATCAAGTTGATAGGGCACGGACTCATCTGCGGTAATGACGATTTCCTTACCCCGCATATAATGAACATCGGAGTAGTTGAGATGGGTCTTGGTGAAGGAAGCCCACAAGAATCTCAAAAGGTCGAATTGAGTTGTCTTTTCAAAAAGACAAATATCAAGCAGCGCGTCGTCGGGCCGGGCAAAACTGGTAAATTCGAAGGGGCCTCCGTAACTGCGCACATTGCCCACGATAGCCAGCCGTACATCCTTTTTCACTTCTTCGCCGTCCACCACTATTTGAAGTTCGGGGAAACGGTGGCCAACAGCGATGGTTTTGAGAACCGCGGCGGCGTAATTGAAGAAATTCACCGAACCAGTGCGCCTGGAATGAACCACAGCCGTAGCCCGGGCATCCAATCCCACGCCAGCCATTAATAAGAAACGCCGCCCGCCCACCACCCCCACATCTAACTTGGCCACGCTCCCTTCTTCTATGATGCGCTTGGCCTTGCGCACTGCTCTGGGAAGGCCGAGTTCTTTGGCCAGGACATTGGCCGCACCTCTGGGAACTATGCCAATGGGTAGCGGAGAATCGCCCAGACCATTGACCACTTCATTTATAGTGCCGTCGCCGCCTATGGTAACCAGCATATGGGCCCGGGCCTTCAGGTTTTGGGCGAGCCGCGTGGCATGACCTGGCTTTTGCGTTGCGTGGACTTCTACCTTCCAACCATCCTTTCTTAGAAGGTGCGCCAATGCTTTCGCAGCCCGGGCACTTCTTGCCATTCCGGAGATGGGGTTATAAATTAAATGGATTTCGTCCATCGTAGTTTGCCTCTGACCGCGCAGTAAACAATACAATAAAAATTATAACTAACTCTCCAAAGAAATCAATTCTAAAATGCCCTTTAAATTTTGCTTGAAAAAAAGGCCTATATGTATTATATAATATAGCGGCTATTTGGTCATTCCTAATAATAGAATAATCTAAAGGATTTAGCAGGGGGGCTATCTATGGGGCCAGAAGCGAAGATAGATATGCAAACTATTACGGGTTCCAAAGGTTTGGAGCCGAGCGAGGCCGTGAGTATAAGACGACGCGTATTGAGCGACCTCCGGGCTCAGAAGGAATTGAGGCAAATCACAGCGGAACTTGAAACGGCAGCCAATAAGGCCCGCTCCAAATCCCTCCGTAATTCTCGAAACCTCAATCTCGGCATATGTCACTGGATCCTGGGGGACCTTAAGGAAGCACTAAAGGCGCTGGAGGAAGCCGGCAGTACTGCTGTTTCGCGGTACTTTCAGGGCATAGTGCTTCTGGAGATGAAAGAGTTTGAAGAGGCACGACGGAAATTTGAGGCTTCTACCCGTTCCTCCTCCCTTTACTTGGTTTCAAAACTGGGGGTGGCCGAGTGTGAAATAAATCTGGGCCAGGTATCAACGGCTATTAAAGGGTTAAATGAAGTGAAGCAAAAAGGGAATGAATCGGGTGACCTCCATTATCTTATGGGGCTCGCCCTTGATCTCACTGGAGACTACCTCGGCGCTGAAGAAGAATATAATAAGGTGCTCGAAATAGACCCCGAAAATGTCAAAGCCATCTTCCGTTTAGCCTATAATGCCGACCTGTACGGTGATGAAGAAGAGGCCCTCAGACTCTACGAGAAAGCCGTGAGTATCAAGCCTTCTTATGTAAACGCCCTGGTCAATCTTGGCGAACTTTATGAAGATTTGGGTGAATATACTAAAGCCACAGATTGCTTCAAGACCGTGCTCAGATATCAACCCAATCACTTGCGGGCCGCCCTTTTCCTTAAAGATGCTCGGTCCTCGATGCATATGTATTATGACGAGGAACGCGAAAAGCGCGCCGACCGCCAGGCAAGACTTTTAGCCACTCCTGTCAGCGATTTTGAACTGTCAGTAAGAAGCCAGACCTGCTTGGAAAAGATGAACGTCAAGACCCTGGCAGATTTGATAAGATTTACCGAGGCGGATTTGCTGAGGCACAAGAACTTTGGGGAAACATCTTTAAACGAAATAAAGCAACTATTGGCCCAGAAAGGTCTTCGCCTGGGGATGGGATTAACTGAAGGTGAGGAAGATGAAAGGGCCAAGGAGGAGGCCGCGCGGCGGGAACTCTTGAGGAAGCCGGTCTCAGACCTGGGGCTTTCGGTGCGCTGCCAGCGATGTATGGAAAACCTGGGCGCAAATGTCCTGGGGGATTTGGTCAAAAAGACCCCCGCGGAACTTCTCGCCACCAAAAACTTCGGCCAAATCTCCCTTAAAGAAGTAAAAGAGAAACTGGCGTCTGTGGGACTGGCCTTGAGCCCTGAAGGGTAGGGCCGACGGAGCAAATGTCCACCTTAAGCCCTGTGATTTGAGGAGTCCTTTTGTTCGATTATATTAAGGGGAAACTTGTAACAAAATTGCCCACAGAAATTGTGCTTGATTGCGGTGGTGTGGGTTATAAGCTATCCATTCCACTTTCCACTTTCGAAAAGTTGCCGCCCAGAGGCACAGTAAAGGTCTTCACTCACCTTCATCAAAAAGAAGGGACAATGAGCCTTTACGGTTTTTACTCCCTGAAGGAGCGTGCGCTTTTTGAGGAACTCCTCTCGGTGAAAGGCATCGGTCCCAAGATAGCCCTGGTCATCCTGTCAGGAAGCGCCCCCGATGACTTCATCCAGGCAGTGCTTTCCGAAGACTTAAGCCTCTTGAGGCAGATAAAGGGTATTGGCCCTAAAACTGCCCCACGCATCATTCTGGAACTTAAGGAGAGACTTTCCCGCCTTGCTGCTTCTGTGGGGCCTCGGGTCCGCAAGGGCAAGGAAGCGCTTCTGGAGGATGCCAGACTCGCTCTCCTTTCCCTGGGTTGCGGCAAAAAGGTAGCCCAGACGGCGGTGACGGCGGCTTCAAAAAATATGCCAGATGATTTCACCGTGCAGGCCCTTATAAAAGAGGCCCTGAAGTATACCTGATTTGTCAGGCCTGGCAACTGTTGGAGAAATAGTCTTGACCAAGGTAAAGGACGAAAAAGAAAAGTCAGCCAAAAGAGAGGCCTTGGCGGTTATCGAAACCGAAGAGGATATCCGGCTCAATCAGACGCTGCGTCCTAAGGTTTTTGATGAATTTTTCGGTCAGGAGCGCCTGGTAAAAAATTTGAAGATATATGTTGAAGCAGCCAAGCGGCGAGGGGATGCGGTTGACCATATTCTCTTCACCGGACCGCCGGGATTGGGCAAGACCACTTTGGCCTATATTGTGGCTAATGAAATCGGGCATAATTTCCGCAGCTCATCCGGGGCCGCTCTGGATAAAGCAGGCGATTTGGCCGGCATTTTGACCAACCTGGAAAAGGGCGATGTGCTTTTTATAGATGAGGTGCACAGACTCTCGCCAGCCGTGGAGGAATATCTTTACTCGGCTATGGAAGATTTCTCTATGGACATCATAATAGACCAGGGGCCGGCGGCTCGTTCTATAAAGATGGACCTGCAAAAGTTTACGCTCATTGGCTCCACCACCCGCGAAGGCCTCTTAAGTTCGCCTTTCCGCAGTCGCTTTGGCATCGCAGGAAAACTGCAATATTATCCCTGGCAGGACCTATTTAAGGCCGTGCTTCGTTCGGCAAGGATACTCGACATCAACATTGAGGAAAGTGCCGCCCGCACTATCGCCAAGCGCTCCCGTGGCACTATGCGTTTAGCCAATATGTATCTGAGACGCATTCGTGACCTCGCCCAGGTTAAAAGAAGAAAGAAAATTAACCGCTCTATTGCCCAGGAAGGCCTCAAGATGCTGGGCATAGACGAGTTCGGACTGGATGGGATGGACCGCCGCATCCTGAAAACCATTCTCGACCATGGAGGCGGTCCGGTGGGTTTGAAAACCATCGCGGTATCCGTTGGTGAAAGCGAAGATACTATTGAGGATGTCTATGAGCCTTATCTAATTCAAAGTGGGTTTTTGCGAAAGACTCCCCGGGGAAGGACCTTGAGCCCTCGGGCCTATAAATATCTGAATAAGAAGCCACCATAGACAAGTAGCATTTATCGCGCAGCCTGAGCCGTTCGGTTTCAGGGCGCATCACACAGAGGAAATTGCAGCGCTTTAGAGCCAAAATGAACCTTTTAGTCCATATATGCTGTAGCGTATGTTTCGCGGGAATTTTAGAAGACCTTAAGCGCAAGAACTTGTCCTTTACAGGTTTCTTCTATAACCCTAACATTCATCCTTTGATAGAATTTCGCCGCCGTCTTAAGGCCTTGAAGGTTCTTCTGGAGGGAGAAAACATAGAGGTAATTTATAATGAGAATTACGGCCTGAAGGATTTTCTTCGGGGAGTGGATTGGCAGGACAAGCGATGTGCCGACTGCTACTGCTTGCGTCTGAGGAAAACGGCACAGGTAGCGAAGGAGCGCGGTTTTTCCGCTTTCACCACCACGCTTCTCGCCAGCCCACATCAAGAGCACTCGGTTCTCCGACGCATAGGAGAAAAAGTGAGCGAAGAGACGGAAGTCCCTTTTGCTTATTTTGATTTCCGCGGTTTGCACCAGTGTTCTCTTGAACTGGCCAAGAAAAAGGGGCTTTATCATCAGAAATATTGTGGTTGTATCTTCAGCGAATACGAACGCTTCAAGGATACCACCCTTCATCTTTATCGCGGGCCGGGCGGGCAGCAGGCAAAATAGGATGGCCAAGAATTTTTATATTTTTCCGTTTGCGACACTTGTGGTTTTGGCAATCGTTACGGGTTTATGCTGGGGTGCTGCGCCATACACTGGCCCTATTTCTGCGGGTGAAGAGAAAGTCCTGGATTATCGGGGGCTCATTCCCGAGGTGCCTCAAATAAGGGTCGCCCTCACGGCCCATAGTGTGCCGGAGATTGCCATCCGTGGGCCTTATGAGGCAAAAGGATTCTATGGGGAATTGGTTATTTCACGAGGAGAATGGCTTGAGTCGGGGAAGCTTCTGTCTGGAGGCCTCTGGCCCAAGATTGGCGAGCACGAATGGAAAATTAGCGCTCTTCGTTTGGTGCCGGAGATAGATGGCTCTCTCTATGTAAATAACCGCCCGTATCGTGGCGCGCTCCATATCATCCACCAGCCCTCAGGAGATTTTACCCTGGTCAATGTAGTAAATATGGAAGACTACCTGGGTGGGGTCCTTGCTGGTGAAATGCCTTTATACTGGAATGCTGAGGCCCTCAAGGCCCAAATCATCGCTGCCCGTACTTACGCCCTCTGGCGAAAAAAAACTACCACCCATCCTCATTACGACCTTACTGACTCCACTTTCTCTCAAGTTTATAAGGGCAAGTCCGCTGAGACCACTAAGGCCCGTCGGCTGGTAAGAGAGACCGGCGGTGTGATTTTGATTTATAATGGAAAAATCCTGCCGGCCTTTTATCACTCCACTTGTGGGGGTAGAACTGCGGATGTGTCTTTGATTTGGCCCGGGGCGAAAAGCGTGCGGCCTCTTTCGGGCATCAAATGCGGCTTTTGTGAACATAGTAAATTCTCTTCCTGGACCGTGAGTGTATCGGATGAGGAATTGGCAGAGCGTCTTTCGCCTGAATCATCTGGGCAAAAAATTGAAAAGGTTGATTCCATTAGCATTATCCAGAGAAATTATGGAGTTGTGGCAAGGCTTGAAGTCTTGCACTCCGGTGGAATGCTTAGCCTCACCGGGGCGGAATTCAGAAACCTTGTGGGCCCCACCAGGATTAAAAGCCCGGTGTTTGAGGTGCACAAGGAAGGGGAAGCGTTCTTATTCCGAGGCCACGGATTCGGCCACGGCGTGGGGATGTGTCAGGTGGGGGCGGGAAGGATGGCGACCAAAGGATTTTCAGCAGTTGAGATTTTGAATCATTATTACCCCGGCGCCCGATTAGTGCGCATTTATTGACAAATTCCAAGGCAAAATGACGCAAAGGACAAAAGAAAAAAAAGAGGTTGCGTTCAGTTTCCACCTTGCGGCGCAGGATGCCGAAACCTCAGCCCGGGCCGGCATTCTGGATACTCCGCACGGACGCGTCGAGACCCCGGCCTTCATCCCCGTGGCCACTCGGGCTGTGGTCAAGACTTTATCCGCGCAGGAACTGGAAGACGCCGGCGTCCCCATAATCCTTTGCAATACCTATCATCTCAGTCAGCGGCCCGGACTTGAGGCCATTAAGGAGGCTGGCGGGCTTCACCCGTTCGTTGGATGGGAAAAACCCCTGATGACCGATTCCGGCGGCTATCAGGTTTTTTCTCTGGCCAGTCTTTGTGAGATAACTGATGAGGGAGTGGCTTTTAGGTCTCATTATGATGGGGCTGAGGTTTTTTTCTCACCGGAGCGAGTAATTGAAATACAAAATCACCTGGGTGCTGATATAATTATGCCTCTGGATGAATGCGTGGCCTTTCCTGCGGAGGAGGGTGATGCGGCCCGGGCCGTAAGAAGAACCCTTCTCTGGGCAAGGCGCTCTCTTTCTTGCCACAACACAAGCCAGCAGGCACTTTTCGGCATCATCCAGGGCTCTACCTATCGGGGCCTGCGTGAAGAGGCGGCCAAAGAAATTGTCAAGATGAATTTCCCCGGCTATGCCATAGGAGGCCTAAGTGTGGGGGAGGGCAATACGCTTATGAACCAGGTGTTGTCTTACACGCTGCCCCTTCTTCCGGAAGATGCGCCGCGACATCTTTTGGGCGTGGGGACGCCTGAGGATATTTTGGATGCTGTGGAAAAAGGCATAGATACCTTTGATTGCGTTATGCCCACCCGGCATGGCCGAGCTGGCGAGGCCTTCACCTGGGCTGGACCCATCAACCTGAGAAATAGCCAGTACCGTCAGGATACAGGTCCCATAGATGAAAATTGTTCCTGCTATGCCTGCAAAACCCTTAGCAGGGCTTATTTGAGGCATCTGGTTCAGATAAAGGAGATGCTGGGGTTGAGGCTACTTTCGCTGCACAATATTTTCTTCTTTCAGGATTTTATGCGGAGGATGCGCCGCTCTATCATCCAGAGCCGTTTTGCCTCATTTAAAAATGAGTTTAAAGCCTGCCGGGGTTAAAGGAGAACCTATAAGGAGGCGATTATGATTTTTTTTCTTGTTGCTCAAGCCACTCCACCACCTCAGCAAGGACCTCCGGTAATGGTGCATTTTATCATCCTTATGGTTCTTATTTTTGTGGTTATGTATCTACTGGTTATGCGCCCGCAGCGGAAAAAGGAACGCCAGCGAAAAGAGATGCTTTCCAAGATAAAAAGGAACGATAAGGTGATGACCATCGGCGGCATTTATGGCATAGTGACCCAGGTAAAGCCTGACGAGGTGGTGCTGAAAGTGGATGAGAATGCCAATGTCCGTATGCATTTTACCCGAAGTTCCATCGCCAAGATTATCGTGGAAGAAGAAGGGGAACTACCTAAGGAGTAGAGGCCGAAATGCGGAAAAGACTGGTCTATAAATACCTCCTCATTATCGCTTTTGTGGCCATCGCCCTTTACGCTATCCACTCTCACGGAGTGAAGCGGGGGATGGACTTAAGCGGCGGCTCGCGTCTTATTTTCAAAATAGATACTTCGGCACTGCCGGAGGAGGAAAAGGGCAGGCTGGGCCTCACTGAGGAAACCATGCGCATCATCCGCAAAAGGATTGACCCGGCCGGCGTCCTGGAACCGCGTATCCAGCGTAAGGGCGGTCACGAAATCATTGTGGAACTGCCCTTTTATCGCCAGACCTATAAAATTAAAGCAGAAGATACCTTAAAGGACATAGCCAGGAAATTTTTCGCCGACGAAGAGAAATGGCGCAAGATTTATGACGCCAATAAGGAGCTTATAGAAGACCCGGAAAATTTGCGCCCGGGCACCACAATAAAAATCCCCGGTATCAAAGCCGAGGAGATGAAACGCAAGGCCGAGCAATTGGGCACTCTGGAATTCCGCCTGGTGGTAGATGAACATTCCAAAGACCCTGAGGACAAAAAGGCCTATGATGAGGCCGTCGCTGGCAGAGTGCCTTCCGGCTATAAATGGATGGACTTGCGCAGTGCTCAGGGAACGGTAGAGAAGCTTTTAATCAAATTTAACGACCCCTTTAAAATTACGGGCGGAGACCTGGCCAAGTCCTATGCCACTACCAATAGGTATGGCCTACCTATCGTAGGGTTTGATATAAGGCCGGGGGCGCGTGCGAGGTTTGCGCGCCTCACGGAATTACATCTGAAAGAGCGCCTGGGTATAATCTTAAACGATAAACTTCAATCTGCCCCGGTAATCAACGAGCGCATATATGAACGGGGGGTTATTGAAGGTCGCTTCACCGCTCGCGAGGTTCAGGATTATGTGGATATACTAAATTCAGGCAAACTTCCCGCTCCGCTCATACTCATAAGTGAGGACTACGAGGGCCCCACTCTGGGCCAGGATTCCATCCGCAGAGGTTTTCGTGCTGCCATCTTGGGCCTCATCTTGGTGCTCATCTTTATGGCGTTCTATTATCTGGCTTCGGGCCTGGTGGCGGATTTCGCCCTTATTCTCAATCTTATCCTGGTTATCGGGGGCCTGGCGCTATTCCGAGCCACTTTGACCTTGCCGGGTATCGCAGGACTGGTCCTGACCGTGGGTATGTCCGTTGACGCCAATGTGCTTATCTTTGAACGCATCCGGGAGGAAAAGGCCGCGGGCAAGGCCTTAGGTGTGGTCATCAAGGATGGCTACGCGCGGGCCTTCCGCACCATCTTTGATGCCAATGTCACCACCCTCATCACCGCCCTTATCCTTTTCCAGTTCGGGACCGGCCCCATCCGCGGCTTTGCGGTAACCCTCTCCTTGGGCATTATCTTTAGTATGTTCGGCGCGCTTTTTGTAACCCGGGCCATCTTTGACGGCCTCCTCATTAAAGGGTGGCTCAAAAAATTCGCTATGTTTCAAGCCTTCAAGCAGCCGTCTCTTCCCTTTTTGCGATACAGCCGCTGGGCTATTATGGGTTCCTTGTGCTTTATGATTATCGGTCTTGGCACATTTTTGCATCGAGGCGAGGAAAATCTTGACATAGATTTTACCGGAGGGGCGCTCTTTCAACTGCAGCTGAAGGAGCCGAAGAGGATAGGTGAGGTAAGAAACGAGGTGGCCCAAGCCGGTTTTCCTGATGCTGAGGTGCAAAGCCTTACCGGAGAATTGGGCGGCGTAACCGAGCTGAAGGCCAGCGAATTTGCCATCCGTATCCGCCTGCCCGGAGGCACCGAAGAAGAGCAAGAGACACAAATCAGCCAAATTAAAGCCGCTTTAGAGTCGGCCTTCAAAGATTATGCGCCCTTGCGCAAAATAAGCGTGTCCTTTCCGGAAGTTCGTGAATTAAAGTCGCCGGTAGGAGAGAGGCAAGTGGAGGGTTATTATATCACCGCCGAGTTGGAAGAAGCCCTTCCAGAAAGCGCGAAATCCGCTCCGGTCTGGAGGCCATCGGCCTCAGCGATGCTCGGCTCGAGTTACATAACCCGGAGGGTTCCGAAGAAGGGATAACTCGGTTCTCCATCACCACTAACCGCACGGATGTAGAGGAGATGAAAACGGGATTGAGCGAAGCCTTTTTCTTAAGCGACCCCTTCACTGCCTCGCATTTTATCGGGGGCAGTATCGCCAGCGAGATGAAAGCCAAGGCCATCTTCACCATTATCATAGCCCTGGGCGCTATCGTTATCTATATCTGGGTGAGATTCGGCAAACTTTCTTTTGGCCTGGCTGCAGTGGTGGCGCTGTTTCACGATGTCCTTTTCACCCTGGGCGCCATCTCCATAGGCGACTGGCTGGGCGACCAGAAAATAGGCCAACTCCTTTACCTGGGAGACATTAAACTTAGCCTGCCCATGATTGCGGCCTTTTTAACCATCGTAGGCTATTCGCTCAATGATACCATCGTGGTATTTGACCGCATTCGGGAGAACTTACAGCGGGAGCGCCGCCGCAAGCTGGAGCCTCAGGACGCGGGACTTATTCAACTTTCCATAAATCAGACCCTGGGCCGGACGCTGCTTACCTCTTTGACTACCTTCATCGTGGTCTTCGTGCTTTATCTGGTGGGCGGTGCGGCCATCCACGGTTTCGCCTTTGCTCTGATTATCGGGGTGATTGTCGGCACCTATTCTTCCATCTTTATCGCCAGCCCCCTTTTAGTCTGGTCCCGTATTTGGAAACCCGAAAAATTGGAAGAAACGAGCGGACTGGGATGAAAAATGCTCTGGTAGATGCGTTGGTTGATCTTTTCCGCAAGGCCGCCACCCAGCTCCCTCAGGATGTACTCGCTGCCCTTGAGGCCGCTCTCAAGGAGGAAGAGCCTGGTTCCCTCGGCCGCGACGCCCTTTTTACAATCCTTGAAAATGTCCGCCTTGCCTCCCGCCAAAAAAAGCCCATCTGCCAGGATACCGGAACGCCGGTCTTTTATATCTCTCGGCCCAAAACGATGGATGAGGACGAGATTCGCCAGACCATTCTTGAGGCTACACGAAAGGCGACCAAAGAGGTGCCCTTGAGGGCTAATGCCGTTGACCCCGTTAGCGGTGAGAATACCTGGGATAATGTCGGCGTGGGAAGGCCGCAAATCTATTTTGAAACTGACGCAGAAAAGAGTGAAATACGCTTTGACCTGCTGCTCAAAGGCGGCGGGTCGGAGAATATCGGGCAGATGTATTTCTTGCCGGATGAAGAACTTGGCGCCCAGAGAAACCTGGAAGGCATACGCCGATGTGTGTTGGACGCCGTCTTTAAGGCCCAGGGCAAAGGCTGCCCGCCTTATATTGTCTCTGCTTGCGTGGGTGGGCCGAGAGATGCTGTGGCCCGGGTGGCCAAGAAAGGCTTTCTTCGGCCCCTGGGGCAAAAATCCGAGCGGTCGGAACTCGTTCAGTTGGAGGAACGCCTTTTGCGTGAGATAAACGAACTGGGCATTGGCCCGGCGGGGCTGGGCGGAAAAACTACTGCTCTGGCCGTCCATTTGAGCGCCATTCATCGCCATCCGGCCTCATTTTTCGTGGATGTGTCCTTTGGCTGCTGGGCCTTACGCAGGGCCTCTTTGAGATTCTCTAAGGGCGAGGCGGTCTATGAGTGAAGTGCATATCAAAACTCCGGTGAGCGAAGAAGAGACCCGATCGCTCAAAATAGGCGATAAAATCCACATCTCCGGCACGATTTTCACGGCAAGAGATAGAGCACACAAATTCTTGATAGATGAGGCAAAACCTGAAAATCTCCCCTTTAGCCTGGAAGGCGGGGCAATTTACCACTGCGGCCCGGTGGTAGCAGGGGAGGGCGCCGAAGGGCGTGTCATCGTCGCAGGGCCTACTACCAGTGCCAGGATGAACGCCTACACACCACAAATAATATCCCGCTATGGGGTGCGCATAATCATCGGCAAAGGCGGAATGAATAAGGCCGTGCTTGGAGCAATGCAAGAATGTGGGGCCGTGTATGCTTCTGGAATAGGCGGGGCTTCAGTATATTTAGCCGATTTTATAAAGTCTATCAAAGGCGTTTATAAACTCGAAGAATTCGGCCCGCCCGAGGCCATCTGGGCCTTGGAAGTCCAGAATTTCCCGGCTGTGGTAACGATGGACTCACACGGAGGTAGCCTTCACGCCGAAATTGCCCGGCTCTCAAGGCTTAGCCTATCTTCTCTCCTGGGAACCTCCTGATACGCTTTTGTGAAGATGCAACCCCGCGAGCCGAAGCCGCAATTTTCTTGTCCATTTCTTAAAAATATGCTATTTTCTATACAGGAAAATTCCATATCAGGGGAACATTCTGTCGCTTTTATCCGTCTAAACAAGTGAGAGGGAGGCCCTCGGGCGCTTCCTTTCTTCGGGCTTTTTGGACTATGTCAAAGGACCCGGATTTAGAACTGGTCAAAAGATTCAAAGAAGAAGGGTCTCTTGAATCCTTTCGAGCCCTTTATGAGCGCTATAAGGACAAAGTCTTTAGCACGGCATTCGCCATATGCGGCAATTATGCCGAGGCCGCGGATGTTTCTCAGGAGACATTTTTTCTCATTTATCGCAAGATTAAACGCTTCAGTTTCAAATCTCGTTTTTCCACCTGGGTGTATAGACTCACGGTGAATGTGGCTGTGGAAAAAAGGCGCAGCCGCAAAGAATTTCTGGCTTTAAGCGAAATAGGTGAAGAGGTTTTTGAGCACACTGGAGATACTCCCCTGGAAACGCTGGAAAGAACGGAAAGGGACGCATTGCTAAATCGCTCCCTGCGGCACCTTTCCCCGAAACTCAGGACCGTAATTGTGCTCAGATATTTCCAGGGACTTTCTTATGAAGAGATTTCAAGTATCTTAGGAATATCTATGGGGACTGTGAAGTCTCGTCTGTTTCGAGCACACAGGGAATTGTCCCCATTACTTCAAAGGCCGCCATTTAGTGCACCTCCAGGTGGACAGGAAGATGCCTGGCAAGGCAATTGAATTTGATTTGGGCCTTAAGGCTTGGAGGTAAATTATGAGATGCAGAGATACCCGAAGATTCATTTTTGACTATCTTGAAGGAAGATTATCGGGGAAGTTAAAAGAGGAATTCGAGGCGCACCTCAACCAATGTGCGCAATGCAAAGAGGCCCGAGAAAAGATAAAGGAACAAGAAAGGCTTCTTTGCGGCCTCAAACAGGTAAAGGCCCCTTCTCGCTTATGGAATCTGATTGAAACAGGGCTCAAGCCAAAACCGAAGCGTTTCTTACTCTTGCGTCCCAAACCTGCGTTGGCTTTCGCAGCCGCAATCCTTATTCTTCTGGGTTTGTTTGTGACCATTTCTTCAAGATTGCTTGCGCCAAAGCCGCCCATGGATAAACCCCCTGTGGAAAGCGATTTAGCTCTCTACCTTGAAGAACATACCTGGCTCGAAAATGAAAACCTCGCTTCTTCCGATGCCCTTTTGCTCGCTGAGGCCAGCGCAAGGGAGAACGGTGGATGAAACCCGAGAGGTCTTTGATTTGTCTCTCTGTTTTGATTTGGGGCTTTTTGCTCACCAATACATTTCCTTTAAGGGCTGAAGAAATTCGCAAATCCCCGGAGGAAATGCTAACATTTGCCCTCGAGAGTGAAAACAATTTAAGTTTTAAGGGCATCCGTAAGTTCGAGGGCTATTCCAAAGACAAGGTCTATAGAGGAAAGGCCCGGGTTTTCCATCAAGCACCTGATAAGTGGCGCCTGGAGTTTCTGGAGCCGGAATTGCGGAAAGGAGAAATTTTCATCCTGGATGGCAGCCGCTACTGGCATTCACCTCGGGAAAAGCGAGAAAGCTTTAGCTATCGCGGTCTCCGCCCGCCAATGGAAACGGAGGATATAGAACTGTTCATCTCCAATTATGAAGTGGAAATGCAAGGCGAGGAGGAAATTGCCGGGCGAGAGGCTCTGGTCTTAAAATGCAGGGGCAAATATCCTGGTCGCCCCACACTTGTGCTTTGGGTGGATAAGGAAAATTTCCTGAGGCTCAAGGAGAAGCGGCTTTCGCCCCAGGGCCAGGAAATTTACAGCGCGGAGTTTGAGGAAATTGATTTTGCAGGACTTGTTTCTCCTCAGCATTTCGTGCCTCCTTCTGATGAAAAGATGCAGGAAAGACGCGAAAGAAAAGAAGAATTAAGCCTGACCCAGGCCCGAACTCAGCTCGATTTTGACATCCTTCTGCCTAAAAATCTTCCTCAAGGATTTGAACTTGACCGCGTGCGAATTATGAGGTGGAAAGGAAGGCAAGCAGCGCTCCATCTGGTATATACTGACGGCCTCACCCAAGTTTCGCTTTTTGAAAGACTCTGGAGAGAAACTCGTCCGCCTTCCGAGGCAAAAGAATTGCTCTTCAAAGGCAAGGTCGTCTTGGTCTGGGAAAAAGCACATTTCAAGATCTTGAAACTTAAGGAAGAAGAAATAAGCATAACCGTTATCTCCGGCATACCTCAGCAAGAACTCATAGATATGATTACATCCCTGGAAAAATTTCAGCCGGAAGAAGAGGGTAGTGGTCTATAAAACTTCCATCGGGAACGGAGGTGCAAAGGCAAAGAAAAAGTCAGGTTTTAGGGAAATGTTTTTAGGGAGTGGCCTTTGGAAAGGAAGCCTTAAAAGGAGGATAAGATGAGATCCCCCAAGAGTGTTATCTTGTTGTTAGCAGTGGCATTTGTTTTTGGCTCTCTGGCAGTAATGGCAGTGGCGCAAGAAGAGCGTCAAAGGCGTGAGCAGGAGTCTGAGCAAAGGCGTTTATCTATGGAGGAAAGAGTCGAGCGGTATATGGCCACGCTCAAGGAAGAACTTGGCTCTACAGATGCACAGTGGAAAAATCTCGAACCCAAACTTAAGGCCGTGATTAATACCCGAGTGGAAATCCGCCGCCTCACCTTCGCCAGACTTCGGGACTTGCAGGGGCTTTACGGAGGAAGGCGTTTCGGCGAGGCCCAGGAAGAAGAGGCAGATACTCCTGAAAGTCAACTGCGTGAACTTCTTAAGGATAAATCCGCTAAGGATGAGACCATCTGGGCGAAACTTGATGAACTTCGTGTCGCCAGGCAGGAAGAAGACAGCAAAAGCAGGGAAACGATGAGAGAACTTCACCGACAACTTTCTGAACAACAGGACGAACTTAGGAAACTTATTACCAGCATAAGACAGGAGGCCATACTCGTCCTGCGAGGCATCATTTCATAGCGGCCTTGCATCTGGCATATAGTGACGGCTTTGCTGAAGGCCTGATCTTCAAAGGCAAGGTCGTCCCGGTCTGGCAGAGGGGGTATTTCAAGGTCTTGGGGCTTAAGGAAGGCGATATTACCGTGGCCGTTATCTCTGGCATATTTCGCCAGGAACTCATAGATATGATTACATCCCTGGGTGAATTTGAGCCTGTGGAAGAAAGCAGGGAAGGGCGAGGGTAAG
>Ga0111219_1019_pt1 | contig 17925 bp, 15 predicted proteins | sample DeeMarSWOR152_54_FD_80368 | JGI IMG/M metagenome (GOLD analysis project Ga0111219, IMG submission 80368) | Planctomycetes bacterium DG_23
GGGCGAGTTCCAATGCGGCCCCGTGGCAGCGGGCGATTACCTTTTGCTGGTGCACGGCGTCGGCCTCACCGCCCTTAATAAGAAAATGAGAAGCCCCGAATGGATAATCACCAAGGAAGAGGTGAACGATTACATAATGTATTATAGACCCATCGTTTCCGGCTCGCATCTCTATTTCCAGGTTGGGGAATATGTGGTTGCTTTTGACCTGGAAACAGGAAGAAAGGTCTGGGAATATAGAGGGCCGCGAATGGATTTCTTCGGCCCCTTTTATATCAGACTGGTGCTTCACCAGGGAGTGATTTATGTGGCGGGTTCTGATGAGAATTACCTCTATGCCATTGACGCCGAAACTGGCGAGTTAAAATGGAAAAAAGAATTCCCCGGGAAAGTACTATCCACACCGGCGGCCTCCGGTTCCAGCCTCTTTGTGGCCGTGGGCGGAACCCTTTATGCCATAGACATTAAGACCCAGGAAATCCACTGGGAATATGACCTGGGGGCGGAGACGCGATACGGCCTTTTAATCGCCGAGGGTAAACTCTTCGCGGCCACAAGAGGAGGCAAAATCTTCGCATTCGAACTCTGAGCCTTGCAACAAGAAGGCCCTATTAAAACACTTTTGACTTAAGTTGAATTCCTGTCTGCTTTTTCTGCACTGCTCAAGAGGAATTTTCTTCCTGAGGCATTTCGCTTTTTTGGAGGATGAGGGCGGCGTCGCCAGGAAAGGGAGGTTTGAGGCGCGCTTTTCGTCTTATGTAAATGGGCTCTTCCTCAGAGAATTTTCCTTCCACCGGGTCAAACCAGGTTGCCTGAAATTCGCCTCTGGCCCTTTTCAGATTAAGTTCCACCTCTGGCCCATTTTGACCATAAAGGACATACAAGCGGCCTGGTTCGGTGAGCGCGCACCAGCCTTCACTTGCCACAAGGTCGTCAGGGAAAAGGCCGGAGGTATCTCCCAAGCGTTCAATGAAGATGTGGAGATTATGGATATAGCGCTCGCATTTGTCATCCTCCTCATAAGCGGCCCCCACGGACGCGGGGCGGGGTTTTTTGATAGGAATGGCGGCGCCGGAGCCGCCGGCGAAAAATATGGCCCAGAAGATGCGCCGGAGGAGCGCGGAATAATCTTCCGCATTATGCTCTTCACCCTGGGAGGGACCGATACAGCCGGCGATTACCGGTTTTTCCGCTTCAAGCACATCGCGCACAACTTCATAGACCTCTTCAGGAGATGTAGGGGCACGAGCAATGGGAGCGCAACTTATGTCCAGAAGGTCTAAGCCTCTCGCCGTTATCTCCCAGCCGAATTCATCCGCAGTGGTGGGCATATTGGTGAGAACAATCCGGTGGCCGCTTCTTTCTTCATATCGACGAATATGGGTCAGGATTTCTCCAATCCAGTCCGTTTCCACATAGTTGTAAGGGACGCCTCTATATTCACTGGCAATCTCGTAGATGATGTTACCCAAATCGCTGGTAGCCATCAAAATTCTGGTAATGAGGTCTTTCTGATTTTGTAAAAGCGCAGGATTTTTCAGAGCCTCTTTTACGAAACTCAAAACGGCCGTCTTTCCTCGTAAGCACTCGGTGAAGGCATTCACATTTCTTTCAGGATTATACGCATTTTGCGTCCAGCCGTAAGCGCTCCCGGGCTCTTGATGCTTGAAATTAGAATACTTCCAGATTTGGAGGAGTACAAAAACACCTCGGGACTTGTAGTACTGGCATACTTCTCGCAGATGACGGAAATATTCCTCGTCAAACTCAGTAAGGTCAAATTTGCCATCCGGGCGGCGCATAAAGGGTAAGAATAAATCCTCTTCGGCCTCAGCGTCTTCCCACACGGTCAAGTTGGGGTAAAACGAAGCGAAATTTGATTTGTATTTTAAGTGCCAATCCGCCTCCTGGATATAATCAAAGAACTTCTGCGAGCGATGGCTTGAGGCGTGTCCATAGCCCTGACCGAAAAGATACATCGGCCGGCCATTATACATTAAATGAGTGTTTTTGATGTAAAGAGTATCCAGCGGAAAATCATTTTCGGCAGTCATAGAAAAGCCTCTTTTTTGCTGGCCCCTACTGGCAAAATTTTGCCGGGAATGTGAAGTCCTGTCAAGGGAAAAGACTTGTGGGGATGAGACAACCTACCAGGCTAAACGATTTTACTTGCTTTTTTGGGGATTCGCGAGTATTTTGCTTAAGGTCGCTGATAAGGTGAATAAATAGAAAATGTTTGAGTCAGTGTTAGATAGCGAAAGGAAGCGAACGGCTTTCTGCCTTCTGGTGGTTGCGGCTCTGACTTTTGTCGTCCATTCCGGTGTCCTCAAGAGTGAATTCGTAAACGTCACTGATGGGCGGGAGGTTTTGAGAAACAGGTTCATAAGAGATATTGACACTGCCAAACTGAAGCATATTCTTACCAGGCCCGTGGCAGGTGCCTATCTGCCGCTTAAGACCCTTTCTTATGCCCTGGATTATAAGATTTGGGGCCTAAGGCCGTTTGGTTACCATCTTACGAATCTGCTCCTGCATATCCTGAATAGTGTTCTTGTCTTTCTCATCGCCTGGAAAATCTGGAGAAAGCGGACACTGGCGCTTTTTGTTGCTCTGTTCTTCTCGCTCCATCCCACACGCGTGGAATCTGTGGCCTGGGTAACGGCCCGCAAAGATGTGCTCAGCGGCTTTTTCTTACTCGTCTCTTTTTATACCTATCTTGTTTATGAGAGTGCCTCCTCTTTGCAGGCGCCAGAGAAAGCGCCTCGCAGGCCATTCAAACTCGCTCCTGGCCTTGTCTTCGGGAGTTCGGTATTGGCCTTTGGGTTATCTCTCCTATCCAAGCCCACGGGTATGTGCCAACCTTTGATCATTTTTTTTTACGGTCTTATTTTTGCGAAAAAGAAGGGAAGGCGCTTTTCAAGTATCGCCGTAGAGAGCCTTCCATTTTTTTTGGTAGCGGCCGCTTTTCTTTTTTATACCGGTTTTGTGATTGGAACGGACACACTTGTCGGCGGACGCGCAGGCTTAAGATTTTTTCGCCCCGACTTAATGATAAAACGCTTGCTTACATTTAGCGCCAAACAGGTGGTTGACTATACCAAACTTTCTTTCTTCCCGGCGGGGTTAGCGTTATTTCGGCAATTTGTTTGGGGCGGAAGTCCTGGCGAATGGTTCAAACACACGCTCAGTTACATCCTGCTTTTTGCCCTGGGAAGTTACTGGGTCTTTAGAAGGTCAAAAGAGGCCTTTTTCTCCATCGGTTGGTATTTGCTTCATTTAGTTCCCTTTCTTTACATTATCCCTCTGGCAATCATACGGCCGGTTTTCGACCGCTACCTTTATCTTCCTTCGGTAGGTTTTGCCTCGCTGCTCGGATTTCTGGTATTCAAGGTAGCCTTTAATGGCACTCGTAAGCGAACAATTTATTCCCTCGCTCTGGCGGTTTGTATTACCTTTCTCTTTTCTCTGGCAAGTGTGAGTCAAAACCGTATATGGCAAAATTCCGAAAACCTCTGGCGCAATAATCTGCGCAAAAATCCTAAACATCTATATTCCTACTATTTGCTCACCCTGGTATATCTCTCCGAAGAGCGCTATCAGGAGGCGGAACAAATAATCCGCCAGGCGCTGGCCCAAGATGCGGGCTATGCAGATGCGCATTACGGTTTGGCTCGTGTCTACTATGCGCAGAATAGAATGGACGAAGCCGAGGAAGAAGTTAAGGTCGCAAAACGCCTCATAGATGAGGAATCGAGGGAATTACTTACTACAATCTACGACATACGCCAGCAAATTTACCATCTATTGGCTGAAATTCTCTTCAAAAAGGGCGAAATAGAAAAGTCCAAGGAACTCCTGCAAGAGGCCATCAAAGGGAATCCTGAATATTTTCCGGCCTACTACATTTTGGGCCAGATTTTTATGAAAGAAAAAAGGGTTGAAGAGGCCGTTGAGGTTTTTGAAGAATTCAACAAAAAATCGGCAGAAAAAGATGCCCGGGTCCACTTGTGGTTGGGCCTTTGTCTGGCTGACCTTAAAGACTACCAGAAAGCCCTGGAAGCCCTGGGAAAGGCCCTGGAAATAAACCCTGATATGGCAGAGGCCTATTTGGCCAGAGCCAAGATTTACGCCGTCCGAGGATATTGGGTTTTAGCTACGGAAGAATGCAAAAAGGCCTTAGAGATCGAACCGGAAAACCGGGAGGCCCGGGACTTACTGGAAACCTTGAAAAGAAGAGGCAGAATACCATAAATAAAAAGAGGCGGCACCCGGATTCGAACCGGGGAATAAAGGATTTGCAATCCTTCGCCTTAGTCCGCTTGGCCATGCCGCCATCGCAAAACTTTCACTTCATATTATATTGCAATTCTTCATTCTGTCAAGAGAAAATGGCCCCGGAGCCATCTTGCTCTAAGGTATTGACTTTTTTGATTTTACGACTATAATTAAAGTAAGAAGAGGTTAAAAGATGGCGGCAAAACTTGTAGTGAGAAACGGCCCTCAGAAAGGCCAGAGGCTGGCTCTTTCTGAAGGCATTTTTACCATCGGCCGGGGTAAGACAAATAACATTTGCCTGGAAGATGATAGGGTCTCAACCCTGCACTGCGAGATTTACTGTCGAGCAGATGGAACTTACCTCATAAAGGATTTGGGCAGCACCAACGGCACCATCATAAATGGCCGTCTGGTCAAAGAAAAGAGACTGGCCAAGGCTGACGAGATAAGATTGGGCCACACCCTTTTGACCTTCACTACCGATACCACTATTGAAGAACTCACCCAGGATTCTGAAAGCCCCACCGTAGTGCTGTCTGAAGAAAAAAGCACCCTTTTTATGCTTAAGCCTCTGGAACCGAGCGGAACCCCCATAGATGTCTTGTCCACTCCGGAAGTGGAAGAAGAAGGCTTTACCACCTTCGAGATTAGCTTAAACCGCCATCCCACCGAAATCCTTGAGCCCGCTATTATGGAAGAGGATTTGCCCCGCAGACAAAAGGCGTTGAAAGATCTAACCGCGCTTTATCATATGGGCAATATCATTAATGCCCTGCAAGACTCCTCTCAACTATTTGATACCATTATGGGTGTGGTTTTTAAATTGGTTAAAGCCGACCGCGGCTTCCTGGCTCTTCTGGATGAAGAAACCGGAGAACTGGTACCCAAGGCGGTCAGAAGGCGTGAGGATTTGACCGACACTTCCTCACTCACCATTAGCCAGGGAATAATCAAGCGGGTAATGGACAAAGGAACTTCGCTTCTCATATCCGACGCCTTAACCGACGAAAGGTTCAAGAAGCGGGATAGTATCGTGAGTCAAAATATCCGCTCCTGTCTCTGCGTTCCCCTCAAAAGCCGTAATAAGATTTTAGGGTTTATCCATGTGGATACCTTGACTACCTCTGATTCTTTCTCCAAGGACGACCTGAGGCTTCTTTCGGCCATCGGAGCCCAGGCAGGCATTGCCCTTGAAAATGCCCGCCTTTTCGAACAGGTACAGGAACTTATGTTCGGTTCCATTCGGGCCCTGGTGGCCACTATCGAAGCCAAAGCCCCCTACTGGAGATACCATTCGCAGCGAGTGGCGGATATCGGTGTGCTCATTGCCAAGGAACTGGGCCTTTCTCCAGAAGAGCAAAAGACCGTCGAACTTGCTGCTCTCCTGCATGATGTGGGCAAAATAGGCACGCCCGAGACCATCCTCCACAAGGAGGGGACTCTTACACCTCAGCAGAAGGCCGTGGTTCATAGTCATTCCAGCCGCGGGGCCAACATCATCAGCAATATAAAGGGAATTGAGGATATAGTCCAGACCGTGCGCCATCATCACGAACGCTTTGATGGTAGCGGTTACCCGAACGGACTTAAAGGTGTGTCCATCCCCTTATATTCACGCATTATCGCGCTGGCCGATGCCTATGACGCAATGACCAGCATCCGGCCTTACAGGGAAAACATACCATTGGCTGAGGTTATATCCGAAATAAAGAAGAAGGCGGGAGAGCAATTCGACCCGGAAATTGTCTCTGCTTTACTTTCCGCATTATCCAGACAGGGTGTAGAAGTGCCGGAACAAAAATGAAACCCCTATCTAAAAACGCGAAAGGATTGCCGCAGAGGTTTGGCGATTCTGGAGGAAATTGGATATGTTGATGGGGTCAGTTTTCCGGGGAATCTTCTTTTGAGGCTTCTTCCTCTTTCTCGTCTTCCTTTTTCTCTCCGGCCTTTTCGATTTCGTCCTGTACGCCTTTAAGGCCTTTCTTGAATTCCACTATGCCCTTGCCCAGGGCCCTTCCTACCTCCGGCAGCCTCTTGCCACCGAAAAGGATAAGGGCGATAATAGCGATAAGCGCTATCTCCCAAGGACCCGGCGTCCAAATAGCATACATATTTTTCCTCCTGGCTTAAAAGATATTCAAACCACTTTTCCAAACTATAACAAGTCTTATTTAAAAATCAATAGATTTTCTGCTATTTAGCCCGCCAGTGCCGCAACGCCGCAAGCGCCTGGTGGAAATCTCTTGGGACTTCGGCAGTGAATTCTATGCTCTTTTGGGTGGAGGGATGCTCGAGACAGATGCGCCTTGAATGTAGGGCCTGGCGAGAGATAATAGGCTCTTCCTTCTCTGGCGACTCCTCACCTTTAAGATGGGATAAATAAAGCGGGCCCTGGCCATAAAGCACATCGGCCACTATAGGATGCCCCAGAGATGCCAGATGCACCCGGATTTGATGAGTCCTTCCGGTCTTGGGAAAGGCTTTAAGGAAGGTAAACCTGCTAAAACGCTCACTCACCTGATAGAAGGTAACTGCAACTCTGCCGACATCCTTCCTGATGGACATCTTTTCTCTATGTTTTGGATGTCGGCCCACTCTGGCCTCAATCAAATCCGAATCCAGTTCCACCTCTCCGTGCACTATGACCCAATACTCTTTTTCTATCTTTCTCTTTTCGAACTGTAGGGAAAGATTGCGATGGGCCTGGTCGTTTTTGGCTACCAGCATAACGCCGGAAGTATCCTTATCCAGACGATGCACGATTCCTGGTCGCGCCGGCCCATAGATTTGAGACAGATTCCGGCAGTGAAATAAAAGCCCACTTACCAGAGTCCCTCCGTGGTGTCCCCGAGCCGGATGCACCACCACCCCGGCATCCTTATTGAGAACCAGTATATCTTTGTCTTCATAAATTATCTTGAGGGGCATATCCTCGGCAGGTATGTCCTTTTTCTCTTCTTCGGGCAGGAGAATGAGTAATTTGTCGCCTTTTCGCAGGATATAACTGGCCTTGACTTTTTTTTCATTTACGATTACCTTGCCCTCTTTGATGAGCCTTTGCCAGAAAGAGCGGGAGTGTTGGGAAAACCTCCGCGAGAGATATTTATCTATGCGGCGGGTAGCCAAATCCTTGCCGATGCGTATTTCCACACGCAATTCTAAAATGGCACCTTCCATAAGAAACCCTCTTATTGTGGTAGGTAATAAAAAGGGCGCCTAACTTAAGCGCCCTTCTGTTCTGGAGTTTCCAAATGAACCTTTATCCCTTGCCCACCAATTTCCGGGCCACATCCACCGCGGTAGCCGCGTCCGGGGCATAACCGTCTGCGGAGATTTCATCCGCATAACTCTGGGTTACCGGAGCGCCTCCTATGAGCACTTTTTTCCCTTCGAGGCCGGACGCCTTTAAAGCCTTCACCACATTTTCCATCTGAGGCATAGTAGTGGTCAAAAGGGCGGAAAGGCAAATCAATTGACAATTCTTTTCCTTGGCTGTTTCAATGAATTTTTCTGGAGCGACATCAATGCCCAGGTCGTGCACTTCAAAGCCGCCGCCTTTGAGCATCATAGCCACCAGATTCTTGCCGATATCGTGCAGGTCTCCTTTGACCGTTCCGATAACCGCCCGGCCTACAGGCTGGACGCCAGATGCTGTCAAAAGCGGCTCCAGAAGAGCCATAGCCGTATTCATAGCCCGGGCGGCAATCAAAACCTCAGGCACATAGAAGACATTGTTCTTGAAATTATCACCCACTACATCCATGCCGGGGATAAGGGCCTCGTTCAAGATTTTTTCCACCGGAAATTTCTCATCCAGGGCCTGCTGAACTAATTTTTCCACTTCCTCTGCACGCCCATTTATCAGATTTTCCTTAATCCCCTCTAAATCAGCCACTGGCGCCTCCTCCTTCCTTCAACCTTCGGTTACCTCGGTGGTAGAACCACTCAAGTCTTGGAGTCTCTCTCGGGCCTTTTGGGCCCAGAAAGTATCTCCTTTTGCATCTTCTAATTCGGCATAAACCTGGCGGGCCTTACCCTCTTCTTTTTGCTCTTCGTAGAGCCTCCCCTGGATGAAAAGCGCAGGGCCGACCAGATAATGCTCGGGGAATTCCCGTGATAATTTTTGGTAAGCGGAAATTGCCTCGTTTAAGTCTCCCTCAGCATAGAAGGCCCCGGCCAGGCGATACAAAATCCAGGGCTCAGCGTAGGTGCCCTTATATTCCTCCAAGGATGCTTTGAGGTCTCCCGTGCTCTCAGAAAACGCCAGGACCGCCCAGGCCTTTTTCCCCTTTACTTCCCGCGCGTTCCAGAACATTATACCGCCGGCTAAAACTAAAAAACCAAGCGAAGTAAGGGTGATGGCAAAAAGAGGCCGCTCTCTATAAAAAGAGAAAAAGTGCTCAAATAAACTAATATAGGGCGAAGGTTTTTCTTTAGGCTTCTTTCTGGCCACTTCTTCTCGGCCTTCTCTTATGACCAATATACAGACACAATTCCAATACGCCCGAGAGGATTCGAACCTCCGACCTGCGGTTTAGGAAACCGCCGCTCTATCCTACTGAGCTACGGGCGCTCCTCGTCGTACTGAATGAGGGAAAGGATGGGGTAACCTTCGAGTTTTCCCCTTCCCTCAAGGAAAGACAGTTCTATTACAAAAGCCAGGGCCACCACCTCTCCCCCGGCATCTTCCACCAACTTGCAGCAAGCGGCGGCGGTGCCGCCTGTGGCTAAAAGGTCGTCTATTATGAGCACCCTTTGACCCGGTTGAATGGCATCTTGATGCATCTCCAGAGTGTCGGTGCCATACTCAAGTGCGAATTCCACGGCACGTGTCTGGCAGGGGAGTTTGCCGGCCTTGCGTACGGGGACAAAGCCTGCGCCGAGTTTCAAGGCCACTGCCCCGGCAATGATAAATCCCCGGGCCTCAACACCCAAAACCAAGTCTATTCGCTCCCGCGCGAACTTGTCCGCAAGACTATCCACAACCGCCTGAAAACTCTGGTGACTTCTGAGTAACGGAGTTATATCCTTAAAGATGATGCCTGCTTTAGGAAAATCAGGCACATCACGAATGTAACTCTTGAGCCATTCCATATCCACGAATCCTTGACCGTAATGCGCTACTCAGTGGCAAGCAGCGCATTGAGTTTGCGCAGGGCTTCATTTTCAATCTGGCGTATGCGCTCGCGGGTAAGATTGAGCCGTTCCCCTATCTCTCTTAAAGTAAGCGGGCCATCTTCGCTTAACCCGTAGCGCAAGCGAAGCACCTGGGCTTCTCTCTGGTCAATAGAGTTAAGCAGTCTTTCCAGCAGTTCAATCTGCGACTTTTCGAATATCTCTTCTACCGGAGGTCTGGTCTTTTGATTGGCCAGAGTTTCCACCAGGGGTGAAAGCGCCTCAGGACTAAGGCGGGCCTCACCATAAGAAGAAAGGGCCAGGGCCTTTCTTATAAGATTAATCTTTGCCGGATGAAATTTCATATTTTTTGCCACTTCGGTTACGGTGGGTTGACGACCCAGTTTGGCTTCCAATTCCGCTGAAGCGGTCTTAAGGCGGGCTATTATCTCCACCATATAAGCGGGGATGCGAATGGTCTTCACCTTGGTAAGAAGTGCCCGCCTGATAGCCTGTTTAATCCACCAGGCTCCGTAGGTGCTGAATTTGACTTTTTTTTCAGGGTCGTAGGCCTCCACCGCCCGCAATAATCCAAGATTGCCCTCCTCGATCAAGTCCATAAAACTGAGGCCTCGGCCGGTGTAGCCTTTGGCAATGGCCACGACCAAACGCAGATTGGCCCGGGCCATAAGGTCCCGGGCCTCAGAGTCGCCCTGCCTCACCCTGAGGGATAATTCCCGCTCTTGTTCTGCAGTTAGAAGCGGCGTTCTATCTATCTCTTTAAGATATGTCGCTATCCCAGAATCGTTGGTTATTTTATGCCTCCTCAGGGCTGGAGGGGTCTGACTGCTCTTTTCCTTCCGAAGACTCTTGAGGTAAATCTTCTGTGGATTGAGGGACTTTGTCTTCCTCGGCCTTAAATGCTGCCAATTCCTCCGGGTGGATGCGTCTCAGACTCAGTCCGATTTTCCGGCCCACCGGATCCACCCGCAAGACCTTGACCTCCACCTCGTCGCCTACGGAAACGACCTCCTCCGGCGATTCCACTTTTTTCTCCGATAGTTCCGAGATGTGCAAAAGTCCCTCCAGGTCCTTTTCTAACTCCACAAACACGCCAAAATTAGTGATTTTAGTGACCCGGCCTCGCAATATATCCCCTGGATCAAACTTCTGAGGTATCTCTTTCTCCCAGGGGTCTTCCTGAAGTTGTTTAAGGCCTAAGGCCACGCGCTTCCTTTCCTGGTCGACCGAAAGCACTACCACGTCTATCTTTTCACCTTTTTTCAATACCTCGGAAGGATGGGTTATCTTCTTGGTCCAACTCATATCGGAGACATGAAGTAGGCCGTCGATGCCTTCCTCTATCTCCACAAAAGCGCCATAATTAGTGAAGTTTCTCACCCGGCCTTTGACCACGGTGCCGGTGGGATACTTCTCCTCCACCAGAGTCCAGGGATTAACTTCTGTTTGCTTCATACCCAGAGAGATTTCTTCCTTCTCTTTGCTTATATCCAGAACCATAACCTCCACGATATCGCCAATGGCCACGACTTCGGAAGGATGATTGATGCGCCTGGTCCAGGACATCTCAGAGATATGCACCAACCCCTCAATGCCATCCTCCAATTTCACAAAGGCCCCATAATCGACAACATTGACCACCTCGCCCTTGACCACGACCCCAGTAGGATATTTTTCTTCTACCCGGGCCCAGGGGCTTTCGGTTTTTTGCTTGAGACCCAAGGAAATTCTCTCTTTTTCCTTATCCACCTTCAGGATTTTTACCTCTATCTCGTCATCTATCTTAAGCATTTCTGAGGGGTGACTTATCCTCCCCCAACTCATATCCGTAATATGGAGAAGGCCATCTATGCCGCCCAAGTCCACAAAGGCGCCAAAATCAAGGATGTTCTTAACCACGCCTTTCCTGACCTGGCCCACTTCAATTTCCGCCATTAAGGCCTCTTTCTGGCGCTGACGCTCTTCTTCCAAAAGCCGCCGGCGGGAAACCACAATATTTCTGCGCCCCTGGTCAATCTTAAGGATTTTGCAGCGCACCTCTTTGCCCACATATTCGGCTATATCTCCCGGCCGTCTCAAATCCACCTGGGATGCCGGCAAGAATACCGGCACGCCAATATCCACCAAAAGGCCGCCTTTAATCTTGCGCATCACCCGACCGCTCACCACATCCCCTTCTTTGTGCTCCGCGATAATCTTTTGCCAGCCGCGTAGGCGTTCGGCCTTCTGCTTGGAAATGACTATGAGTCCGGCATCATCTTCCACGGCCTCAAGTAACACTTCTATCTCATCGCCCACCTTTACCTTTTCCGGCTGCTCAAATTCTTTAAGGGGTATAACCCCTTCGGATTTGTAACCCACATCAACCACAGCATCCTCAGGCAGAACCTCCAAGATGCGGCCTTTGAGGATAGTGCCTGCCTCAAAATCTCTGACGGAATCTTCATAGACCTTCTTAAGCCCTTCTTCAGAGATTTCGCCTAAGATTTCACCAACCTCTTTTTCAATGTCCTTTTGGTCAATGCTGTATTCTTTCATTACCTCATCATCTGCAAGCATGCGTTAAGGCACCTCCTCGTATATAAGAAAATGATAAGCGTCGCAGTCAACCCGGTCTATTCCGATGAGTGCATCTCCTCCAACTTCGCAAGAAACTCCTTCACTATCCACTGGGGCGTGGAAGCCCCGGCGGCAACTCCCACAAGGGTCTTATTCTCCAGCCACTTCTCGTTCAGTTCATCGATAGTGGCTAAATGATGGGTCTCGGTTCCGGTACTACGGCATAGTTCGGTCAAACGGCGCGTATTAGCGCTATGATGGCCCCCCAGCACAAACATCACATCCGCCTCTCGCGCCGTCCTCAGGGCATCTCTTTGACTGGCTATTGTGGCGCTGCAGATAGTGTTAAAGGCCTTTGTCTCCTGAAAGCCACTTTTCTTCAGCCGCCGCAATATACGACGGTAATTCTCCGGCGACTGCGTGGTCTGCGCCACAACCCCGATTCTTCCTTTTTGGGGAACTTCAGCCAAATCCTCCTCTTTCTCAATAACTACCGCCCCGGGCGCATAACCCAATATGCTCGTGACCTCTGGATGGTTCCTTTCGCCCACCACCAGAACCTGATAGTTGGCTTGAGCAAGACTCTCGGCTTTCTCCTGGACCCGTTTTACCAAAGGGCAGGTAGCATCTATGATTTCGAGGCCCCTTTCTGACGCTTCCTTTCGCACTTCGGGCGCTACACCATGGGAACGGATAATTATCTTGCCTTGGGGAATTTCATCAAGGCTCTGGACGGCCTTAACGCCCTTTTCCTCCAGCCATTTGACGACCTGACTGTTATGGATAAGAGGGCCAAAAGTGTAAGCCGTATTTCCCCCTTCCACGCTCTCTAAAGCCAACCTCACGGCGCGCTTTACCCCAAAGCAAAATCCAGTCTTCGAGGCTACCTTAATTCGAAACGGCGTCCTTATAGCAAAAACCCCCTTTCAAGTCAACATCTAAATTTAGCCGCGCGTATCTTTTGCTGCAGCTGCGCCAGGGAATGAGCCACGGCCTGGCTTAAGTCCTCTCCCTTCGGCTCCAGGGGTTTGCCGAAGATAACGCTCGCGGCGGCAAAACGGAAGATGCGTCTGGTTCTGGGCCAAGCCTCAAAGGCCCCGTCAATTACCGCAGGTACTAAAGGCACTCCGGCGCGACGGGCAATCATACCAAATCCGTGCTCAATAGGCCCGATAGTTCCGTCCCGGGTGCGTGTCCCTTCCGGGAAAAGGAGCACCACCTCCCCACGACGAAGTAGCGCGATGGCCTTTTTTAACGCTGCCACATCGGTCCCTTTTCTTTTCACCGGAAAGGCATTCAGTGACTTTATGAGCCCGCGGAATAAGATGTTCTTAAAAAGAGAGCGCCGGGCCATATAATGGATTTGTCTTTTGAGCCCTACCCCGATGAGAATGGGGTCCAGGAAACTCTGGTGATTGCTGGCAATCAATACCCCTCCCTCACCAGGAACATTTTCCCTTCCAAATACTCTCAGCGAAAAAAAAATCACAAAGAGAAACTGACACCAAAATTGTAAGAAAGCATACCACAAATCCCCATCCCTTAATAAAAACTATTTGTTATTCTGGGAGGCCTCAATACATTTTAGTTTATGCAAGAGCAAATCTACCACCTCCCCGACGCCAAGGTGAGTGCTATCCACATAAAGGGCATCTTCTGCCGGCCCCAGAGGGGCAACATCCCTTGTGGAATCTCGCTGGTCCCTCTCTGTCAGTTCGGCCTTGACCTTTTCGAGTGAGGCCCTCTTGCCGCGGGAGATGAGTTCTCTGTGCCGGCGGCGAGCCCGTTCTTCTAACTCGGCATCCAGGAAGAACTTGAAGCGGGCATCCGGGAAGACCACCGTGCCCATATCACGCCCTTCGGCCACCACTTTCCCCCGAGCAGCGAATTCCTGCTGGAGGCCCAGCATCACCCGACGCACCTCGGGAAGTGCAGCCAGGATTGATGCGGCCTCACTTACGCACTCCTCCCGAATAGCCTGGGTAACATCGTGCCCATCAACAAAAATGCGCAGACCCTCTGTAGAGGACGAAAGATTTATCCGGGTCTTTTTTGCAAGTTCGCTCAAGGCCTCTGGTTTATTCAAAGGCACCTCCTCCCGGAGGGCCTTCCAGGCCAACGCACGATAAAAGGCCCCGGAATCAAGATAGCGCCAGCCAAGACGGCGAGCCAGTTCCTTGCCCACCGTGCTTTTGCCGCTGGCCGCCGGACCATCTATGGTTATCATATTGCGCATCTTATCTCAAAACACTTATTTTAACAGTATTGGACGCAAAGTGCAAGGCTTCTTTGCCTCATCTCCGGATACCAAAGACATAGCGAAAAACTCCGACCAAGAAGCCCAAGGCATGGCTCAAATGGTGTAGAGGAAGCAAAAAGGGGATGACAACGAGGGCCCGGGCATCCTTAAGCCATAGCGCAGCGTGAATTCCGGAGCCCAAAATAGTCAGCATATAAGCGGCGCCCGGCAATACAAAATAAAGCGGATGCCAGGATAGAAATAGCAATCCCACGGTGAGGATAAGAAAAGTGAGGAAACAGGCGGCCGGGATGAGGTGTGGCACTTGCAAGAACCCGCGGTGTTTAAGGGCCAGTATAGCCCTGAAGTAGCCGGTCTGAAATGTCTTGCTCAAGAAATTAACAAGAGAGATGCTGCGCCAATGAAACACAGGGGCCAGCGGAGCATATTTGATCCCATAGCCTGCTTTTCTAACACGATAGGCCAGTTCCACTTCTTCAGCCCGCATAAGTTTCTCATCGAAAAGACCAACCTTGCGGAGAACCTTTCTGGGCAAAGCCATATTACATCCTTTAGGATAAAACCTACCCAATCTCAACCCTTCGCCCTTAAAGAGCCCGGCGGCACCCACGAAGGAATTAACGATGTAACCTACACAGCGAGAAAGAAACGGGCCTGCTTGAGGAATTTCTTCCGGCCCGCCTACTATACCAACATCATCAGAATTTAGATAAGCAGTAAGGTTCTTTAACCAGTCTGCGGGTAATAGACAATCATCATCGGTAAAGACCAGGGCCTCACCCCGGGCCATCCTTATACCTGAATTCCTGGCTGAGGAAACCCCCTTATTTTTTATGCTCCTATATTTTAATGAAAAGGGAGTGCGACGGGAAAACTTGGCCAGAACATCCGAAGTGCTGTCGGCAGAACCATCGTCAACAACTATCACCTCAAACTTATCCCGGGGATATTCCAGATGGCCGATGGACTCCAAGGTTTGAAGGAGGCTGCGGCTCCTATTGTGAGTGGGTATGATAATGGATATTTCGGGATAATTTTTACCCATAGTTTTCCCTCAGGTAACAAGCCCCTGGCCCTGCTTTTGCGAAAGACTTATCTAAATCCTCGGGGGCACCAAGGAGATAGCCGGGCGAAACTTACCAGAACCCTCAAGTGGAATTTCCTTTACCGCCTTTATCTCCACCTCCATCGCTTCAGAAAAAACTTCCCTTATATCCCTTTCAACTTGCTGGAGGATATCCGAAGGATGGTCTTCTTTCAAGAGCAAATATACCACGAGTTTGTTTGTTTTTTCCTGGACGGCTTTATATTGTTTGATACCTTTCAATCTGCGCATAATGGTGGTTAAGCCCGTGGGCGGAAACGGCCTGCCATCGGGAAGACTCAAAATGTCATCAAATCTTCCTTCCAGATTACTCAGAAGAGGAAGACCGCGACCGCAGGGACAAAGTTTAGTCCTCGCTCTGCCCACATCTTCGCTATCGTATCGGATGAGGGGCATAGCGTAGGAATATAAACTGGTAACAATTATCCTTCCCCTTTCTCCCGCTGCGACAGGCCTACCGTTTGTCACAAATTCTATCGCAAATATATCGATATTCAAATGAAATCCCTGACGAGCCGGGCATTCCCAGCCAATCAATCCCACTTCTTCCATACCGTAAAAATCAAAGACCGGAGCCTGAAAGGTTTCTTCTATTTGGCGGCGCGTGGGTTCATCCAAAAGTTCCGCAGAAGAAAAGACAAGCCGTGGATGTATGCCAGGAGTGCCTTCTCGCTTTATTCTTCCCATTAGAGCCTTAAAGACTGAAGGAAAACTTGAAATGATATTGAATCTTCCTTTCTTTAGAACTTCAAGCACATCGGTTTCGCTACCAAGAAGCGTGGCATAATCCCTCCTCATTAGTCCCAGAGACTGGAACCAATATCTAAGCGGCTTTGCTTCGTGTGGGCTGGCCCAGATGGTAATCTTTTTGTCGCTCCATCTGAGACCGGCAGCCATAAAGCCCCGCGTCCAGATGGCATCCACAAGTTGTCTTTCCCCCTTCGTCTGGAAGACGCTCAACGGCTTGCCGGTGGAACCGCTGGTCTCCACCCTGGTGCAGTTTTTTATGTCATATCCTTTGGCCAGAAGCGCCCCTGGCGGAAGGTCTTGAAGTTGAGCCTTGGTGGTGATGGGGATTATTACAAAATCCTCGCGGCTCTTGATATCTTCAGGCCTGATGCCGGCCGTCTGGAAAAGGCGCCGGTAATAGGAAACATTTTCATAGGCGTGCTTCAGGAGCCTTTTTAACTTCTGCCACTGAAATCTTGCTAAGTCCCGGGGCTTGAGCCATTCGTTTCGCTTCAAACGACAAAGTTCTATTGCGGCGCGAAGAGCCACTTGATTTCTCCCGACAAGACAAGGAGTCTAAACTTTTTTCAACAGTCAGAAATTCAAGGGGACATATGAGATTACCGAACGAAGTTTACCGGAGCGGTCCGGAGGGATTTCATCCACCGCTTCTACCCGAATGGTTATCGGCTCGCGAACCCATAATTTAAGTCCTTTTTTCACATTTTCGGCCAAATCCAAGGGCGCATTTGCCTCTAATACCAGATATACTACAAGTTCGTCGATTTTCTCTTGTACTATCCTATAACGCCGTATCCCTTTATGGTCTCGCAAAGAGATGCTAAAACCCGCTGTTAAAACTCTTCCGCTGGGCAGGGTGATCGCATCTTCACATCTTCCCTCCAGTTTTGCCAGAAGAGGCAGCCCCCTACCACAAGGACAGAGCTTCTCGCTCAGGACGCCTACATCTTCTGTATCGTATCTTATGAAAGGCATTGCGTAGGAATGAAGCGCGGTGGCTACTATCCGGCCTTTTTCACCCGCCTGGGCAGGCAGCCCGTTTCTAACTATCTCCAGAAAAACCGTATCGGCATTTATATGGAAGCCGCAGTGAGGTGCACATTCCCAGGCTGTTGCCCCGCATTCCATCATCCCGTAAAAATTGAATACCGGCACCTGAAAATAATCCTCTATTCTTCGGCGGGTTGATTCATCCAGAATTTCAGCATGAGAAAAAACCAGCCGCGGGCCTCGCCCGGACTTTTTCTCTGGCCTGGTGCTCGCCATAAGTCGTCTCAAAAGAGACGGGTAACAAACCAATATATCAAAATCTTCCTCTTTTAGAAACTGGGCGACATATTCTTCATTTCCCACCAAGGGCACATATTCTCTCCGCATAATTCCAAGAGATTGAAACCAATATTTTCGTGGTTCAGGTAACCAGGGCAAATCGCGTATTTGAACTTTCTTATCCTGCCACTTGAGCCCCGCGCCCATAAACGACCGTGTCCACACAATGTCGAAAAATTCTTTCTCCCTTTTGGTCAGATATAGACTCAAAGGCTTGCCCGTAGAGCCGCTGGTTCTTAACTCCAGGCATTTTGACCTTTCAAATCCTCTGGCCATTATCTCTTCCGGAGGGAGCGCTTGAACTTGAGACTTGGTGGTGATAGGGATTTTTGCTAAATCCTCGTGGCTTCTGATATCTTCAGGCCTAATGCCGGCCGTCTGGAAAAGGCGCCGGTAATAAGGAACATTTTCATAGGCGTGCTTCAGAAGCCTTTTTAACTTCTGCCACTGAAGTCTTGCTAAGTCCTGGGGTTTGAGCCACTCGTTTCGCTTCAAGCGATAAAGCTGAATT
>Ga0111219_1020_pt1 | contig 17621 bp, 20 predicted proteins | sample DeeMarSWOR152_54_FD_80368 | JGI IMG/M metagenome (GOLD analysis project Ga0111219, IMG submission 80368) | Planctomycetes bacterium DG_23
CACGAAAAACAACCACAGAGGACACAGAGAAAACAAACCGCAGATACACGCAGATTATCGCAGATAGTTTTAATTTTTTTCTTCTAATATTTTTATCTGCGTAATCTGCGGTCAGACTGGCAAACCTATTTCTTTTGACAGCCCCTGTCATTTTTGCTAAAATGTAGCGTTAGCAATTCTGCCCGTGCGGGCAGGTGGCCAGAAAAGATTATCTATGAACGGTCAACGATGAACGATGAACAATATGTGTATAAGGGCAAATTATTAAATCTCAAAGCGGTCGAAGTTATTCTGCCTTCAGGCCGCAAGGCTACGCGCGAGGTGGTGGAACATCCCGGTGCTGTGGCCATCGTCCCTTTGACTTCACCGGACAGGGTCGTTCTGGTGCGCCAATTTCGCTACGGACCAAACCGCACGCTCCTGGAAATTCCGGCGGGGACCCTGGAGCCCGGCGAGGACCCCTTGAGTTGCGCCAGAAGAGAACTGGCTGAAGAGACGGGTTTTGGCCCGGGGAAACTCCAGAAAGTCGGTGAGTTTTACACCTCTCCGGGCATCTTGAACGAAATCATACATCTTTTTGTAGCCACGGAACTCAAAAGCATCTGTGCTCCGAAAAATGGCGATGAGGATGAAAAAATAGAAATTGTGGAATTAAACCTTGATGAGGCCCTGAATATGATAAAATCCGGCCGAATCGTTGACGCCAAGACCATCATTGGCCTTCTTCTCGTGAGTCGTGCGACCTGAGACCTGAGACGTCATTATGCGACCATATTACGATTATAGCGATTACGAGCGAAAATACTCGCTGGCTATGGGAGGTCGGCTCACCCCGGGGGTGAAGTGGCTCCTCATTGCCAATGTGGGCGTATTCGTAGTGCAATATTTTTCCCGTCATTCTGGTTTATTTGAAATGTGGTTTGCCCTCACCCCGGTCTTAGTAGTTAAAAAATTTATGGTGTGGCAAATCTTCACCTATATGTTTCTTCACGGGAGTTTTTTTCACATATTTATAAATATGTTCGTGCTTTATATGTTCGGCGGCGAGGTGGAGCGGGCGATGCGGACAAAGGGGTTTTTGCGCTTTTATTTTATCACCGGGATAGTCGCCGGGCTCACCGGTTTTATCTTCGCCTATAATCATTCAATGGTGGGAGCCTCCGGGGCCATCTTTGCGGTGCTGGCCGCCTTTGCTACCTTCTATCCCAATACAATAGTGCTTTTTATGTTTATCTTCCCTATGAAGGCCAAACATATGGTTCTACTTATTGGAGGGATAGCCTTGCTGGCAACCTTATCGGGCGGCAGAGGCAATATCGCCCATTTTGCTCATCTGGGTGGGCTTGCCGCCGGGATTTTGTATTTGCATTACGGACGCTTGAAGTCTCGCTTTCATTTTTCGGGCAGTGATTATTTCCGCCGCCGCAAAGAGGAGCGTGAGTGGCAAATCCGCCAGGAGGTTGATAGGCTCCTGGACAAGGTGCACCGGGAAGGTATGGGCAGCCTCACCAAAAAAGAGCAGAAGTTCTTGAAAGAGGCCTCCCGCCGCTTCCGCAGTGGCGAGTGAAGATATAACACGAATTCCACGAATTAGGCGAATTACACGAAAAAGGCATCTATTTAATATTGGAGCGCTAAAATGGCTGAGGCGGCTTATCAGATTTGCGTAAATGCGGAGTGCAAGGCGACCTACGATGTGGGCGAAGTCCTTTTTGCCTGTCGGAAGTGCGGGTCGCTCTTGGATGTGGCATATGATTTTTCCCGGGTGCGCTTGCCCAGGAGACTTTCGGATTTTGAACTGCGTTGGAGCAAGCGCAAAGACCCGCTTAACCTCTCCGGCGTCTGGCGGTTCCGCGAACTTATTCCCTTCGCCAAGAAGCGCGATATCGTTACTATCGGCGAGGGCCAGACCCTGCTCATTGAGGCCCGAGAATCACTCGCTAAATATGTCGGGCTCGAGCCGGGCAGGTTTTTCCTCCAGTATGAGGGCCTGAATCCTTCGGGGTCTTTCAAGGATAATGGGATGACCGGGGCCTTGACCCATGCCCGGATGGTGGGGGCCAAATCGGCCATCTGCGCCTCAACCGGAAATACGGCTTCATCGCTGGCGTTATTCGCCGCGGCCAGCGGCGCGCTTCGGGCCATAGTGTTCATCGGCAAGGGAAAAATTGCTCACGGCAAACTTGCCCAGATCCTGGACCACGGCGCCAAAACTTTGCAGATTGAGGGCGATTTTGACGATGCTATGCAGAAGGTGCAGGAGGTAGCCACTGACCCTCGCTACTACCTGGTAAATTCCCTGAATCCCTTTCGCCTCGAAGGCCAGAAGGCCATTATGTTCCGCATCCTGGAATCATTGGGCTGGCGCATTCCCCGCTGGATTGTCCTTCCCGGGGGTAATCTGGGCAACACTTCCGCTTTCGGCAAGGCCTTCCAGGAACTTTACGAACTGGGCCTCATTCGCCGCAAACCGCACCTGGCCGCAATTAACTCCACCGGCGCCAATACCTTTTATCAGATTGCGGAAAAGAAGGGCATCAAATGGAATAAAGGTAAAGTGGATGAGGTGGCTATAAAGCGCTATTACCAGCATATGGACGAGCGGGGCATCCGGGCGAAGACCATAGCCAGCGCCATAGAGATAAATCGGCCGGTAAATCTCATTAAGGCCTTGCGCAGTCTGGAGTGGACGCGGGGTCTGGTGAGGCAGGTTCCTGATGAAGAAATCTTTGACGCCAAGGCCCAGGTGGGCAAGGGCGGACTCGGATGTGAACCGGCCTCGGCAGCGGCGGTGGCCGGAGTGAGGCGCTTACGACGGGAAGGGATAATCGGCGAAAAAGACCTGACCGTGGCCCTTATCACCGGGCATTTGCTCAAAGACCTGGACGCCACTGTGGGCTATCATACAACACCCAAATCCGAACTTCCCGAAGTCTTTGCCGGCTTCAAGGTTAAAAGGGCACGCTTCCAAAATCGCCCCATTCCGGTGGCCAATGATCTCGAGGCTATCCTTCGGGCCTTGAAGAAGTGATTCTATGGACACGGCAGATGCTCATTTTCAAAAAGGAGCCGATAATGATAAAAGTGGCTATTAACGGTGCCTGCGGTAGGATGGGAAGCCGTTTAGTGTCGCTGGTGAGTGAAGCTGCGGATTTGGAACTTGCCGCGGCATTAGAACGCCAGGACCGGCCTGAAATAGGGCAGGATATAGGAGAGCTGGCCGGCGTAGGTAAACTCGGTCTTCCTCTTGAGGCAGATTTGACCCGCGATGTTGATGTAATGGTTGATTTTTCTACGCCTGATGCTACTATGCAACGCCTCGCGCGCTCTCTCGAAAAAAAAATATCTATGGTCATTGGCACCACCGGCCTGAGCACCGAACAACTTGCTCAAATAAATGAGGCCGCCGAGACTATTCCTATCCTCATTTCGCCCAATATGAGTGTGGGGGTGAATGTGCTTTTCGCCGTGGCAGCAGAGGTAGCAAAGGCCCTAAGCGAGGATTTTGATATAGAGATAGTGGAGTTGCATCACCGGTTCAAAAAGGATGCGCCCAGCGGGACGGCTTTGAAAGTGGCGCAAAATATTGCCGCGGCTCTGGGCAAGAATTTGGATGAATGTGCGGTATACGGCCGAAAGGGGATAGTAGGGGAGCGGCCAAAGGGCGAGATTGCCGTACACGCCATACGCGGTGGCGATATAGTCGGCGAACATCATATCATTTTTTCCACGCTGGGCGAAAGGGTGGAACTGGTGCATCGTGCGCATACCCGCGATGCCTTCGCCCGCGGGGCTCTGCGGGCGGCCAGATTTATCGTGGGCAAGCCAGCCGGAAAATACGAATTCTGCGATATGCTGGGAAATGTCGGTTAGTAAGCGAACCGCATAAATCGTGCCAAATCCATTCAATTATCCCAATTTTTTGCTTGACTTTTGAGACACCACCTGGTTAAATAAAGGGTTTGATACTTTTGGCCTTCGGAAAATATTTTTACTTTTAGTGCTGGGGTTCAGTAAATGGCTAACCCTATCGAAGAGTTGCGCAGAGAGATAAACGACCTGGATAAAAAAATGGTTGAATTGCTGAACCAGCGGGCGGCGCTGGCTGGCAAAATCGGCGAAATAAAAAAGAGCCAGGGCCAGGGCGCTTACGACCCCAAACGGGAAAAAGAGATTTACCACCATATCCTCTCTCTCAACGAAGGGCCTCTGAGCAAAGAAGCGCTACTGAACATATATAGAGAAGTTATGTCCGGGATGCTGGTTCTGGAGAAAGAGGTGAAGGTGGCTTTTCTGGGCCCGCCAGGAACTTTCAGCCATAGCGCAGCCAAAGGTAAATTCGGTTCTTCGGTGGAGTTCACCCCGGCCAGGACCATTGAAGATGTATTTGTATTGGTGACGCGGGAAAAAGTGGATTATGGTGTGGTCCCCATAGAGAGTTCTTCCGGCGGCGGCGTGGTGGATACTATGGATATGTTTATGGATTACGATGTTAAGGTCACTGCCGAGGTTTTGCTTCCTGTGCATCACAATCTGTTGTCTCGTTCGCCCCGGGAGGAGATAAAAAAAATCTATTCCAAACCCGAGGCCCTGGCTCAGTGCCGGGAGTATTTAGCGGCAAATTTCCCTTTGGCAGAGCTAATCTCCACGGCATCGACCACAGAGGCGGCGCAAATAGCCTCCAAGGAAGATGGCCGAGCAGCCATAGCCAGCGCCGAGGCCGCTTCCCTTTATGAAATCCCCCTCCTGGAGGCAGAAATTGAGGATAGCCCTCAAAATCTCACCCGTTTTTTCGTCCTCGGCAAACAGCCTTCACAGCCCACGGGAAATGACAAAACCTCCATTATGTTCAGCATAAAAGATGAGGTGGGTGCACTTTGTGAGATGTTACTTCCCTTTAAGGAACACCACATAAATCTTACGCGAATTGAATCACGGCCTTCGCGGCGAAGGCCCTGGGATTACAACTTCTTTGTCGACCTCGAAGGCCACCGGGAAGACCGCAGAGTCAAGGCCGCGCTTGCCGAACTTCAGACCAAGTGCCAATATCTGCAAGTCCTTGGCTCTTACCCTAAGGCCCGTCCCCTGGAGGAAAGATGATAATCGTCGTTAAACCTGAGGCCACTGAAGAAGAGATTGAACGCATCATCCAGCGCATCAAAGAGTTGGGTCTCGAGCCGGATGTATCAAAGGGCGTTAAACGCACCATTATCGGGGTTATTGGTGAGGAGGATATAATCAGGCTCCAGCCTATTGAGGTAATGGCCGGCGTCGAGAAGGTAATGCCCATACTTGCGCCTTATAAGCGCGCCAGCCGGGAGTTTCGCCTGGAAGATACCATAGTAAAAATTGACCAGGTGGCGGTGGGAAGCGAAGAGATTGCTGTAGCCGCCGGGCCCTGCGCGGTTGAAGGTAAGGATATGCTATCTGCCACGGCAAGGTTAGTGAAAGAGGCCGGGGCGGTGCTCCTGCGCGGTGGAGCCTTTAAGCCCCGCACTTCTCCTTATAGTTTTCAGGGCCTGGGAGAAGAGGGCCTCAAACTCTTGAAGCAGGCGAGTGAGGAATTCGGTTTGCCCGTGGTTACCGAGGCAATGGATATCCGTCAAGTTGAATTGGTCGAAAGATATGCCGATGTAATCCAGATCGGGGCCAGGAATATGCAGAATTTTTCGCTGCTCACGGAAGTGGGCAAGAGCGAAAAGCCTGTGGTGCTCAAACGCGGTATGGCCTCCAGCATCAAGGAACTCCTGATGAGCGCTGAATATATACTCAATCAGGGAAACGGCAAAGTCATATTATGCGAACGGGGCATAAGGACTTTTGAAGATGCCACCAGGTTCACTGCCGACATTTCCGCTATCCCTGTGATTAAAGGCCTCACTCATCTACCAGTGATTTTTGACCCCAGCCACGCGGCCGGAAGATGGGATTTGGTCTCGCCTTTGGCCCGCGCTGCGGTTGCCGCTGGTGCAGATGGTCTCTTAATAGAGGTGCATCCAGAGCCGGATAAGGCCCTGAGCGACGGTTCGCAGGCGCTGCTTCCCAACCGCTTCGCCACGCTTATGCAAGATTTGCGAGCAATGGCTAAGGTTCTGGGCCGAAGACTGGCCGGGCAAAAAGTTGCGGTGTAAAAAAGTAAGGATGCTCAAGATGCGAAAGCCTTTTATTGCGGGAAACTGGAAGATGAACACTACGCTGTCTGAAGCCAGAGAATTGACGCAAGATTTGGTGGAGCATATGGCGAGCGTGGAACTCTGCGATTTAGCGGTCTGCGTACCCTTTGTCTACCTTTTCGCGGTGGGAGAAATAGTGAAAGGGACGAAGATTGTCCTGGGTGCGCAGAATCTTCACTGGGAGGAGAAAGGGGCCTTCACCGGCGAGGTCTCCGCAGCAATGCTCAAGGATTTCGGGACCGATTTGGTTATCATCGGACACAGCGAGCGCCGTCATATTATGGGCGAAAGCGATGAGATGATTGGTAAGAAATTGCGCCGGGCCCTGGATGCGGGCTTAAGGCCCATCCTTTGTCTGGGCGAACTCCTGGAGGAGCGCGAGGCCGGGACGACCGAAGAGGTCTTACGCCGACAGTTGGAGGAGGATTTCAAGAATATAAAGGGTGAGGATATGGCCTCGGTCACCATCGCTTATGAGCCGGTCTGGGCCATAGGGACCGGAAGGACAGCCACACCCGGCCAAGCCGCTGAGGCGCACGAGTTCATCCGCCATCTTTTGGCAGGAATGTATAATTCGGCAATTGCACAAGATACCCGCATCCAATACGGAGGAAGTGTCAAACCAGAAAACGCTTATGACCTCTTTAAGGAGGAGGAAATAGACGGTTTTCTGGTCGGTGGGGCAAGTCTTAGTGCAGAAGATTTCTCCAAGATAGTTGAGGAGGCCCTCAGGGCGCGAGATTTGTAGTTTGAGTGGCAGGAGGTGAATGGTGGTACTTCTCATAAAATTAATTTACTTCTTTATTTGCATACTCCTGATCCTGGTGATATTGGTGCAGGATCCCAGGGGCGGAGGGCTGGCCGGGATATTCGGAGGCCCCGGTGGCACCAGTGCCTTTGGCACTAAGACCGCAGACTTATTTACCAAGATAACCGTGGCTCTGGGGGTGGCCTTTTTCATAATCGTGATAGTATTGGGCAAGGTGGCGACTTCCAAAAGCATTATGCTTCGGACGATCGGCCCGCCTGCTGCCACCTCGGAGGAGTTACCCCAGGCCCCGGCTGAAGAGGCCCCGGTGGAAGAAACCAGCCCGCCCCCGGAGGCCCCGGCGGATTAGGGTCTTACCCTCTGCGGGTATTGCGAAATGCTGCAAAGGATACACAGGGCGATTTTCGTCTTGTCTTGGCTGAGACTACTGGCTGTAGTGGTCTACACGAGGCTGCTTCGGCTTTTCACAAATCCCCTTTTTCGCAGATGGCTGAAGATTATGGTAGCAGTCCATACGGCCTTGCTGGGACTCTTCAGGAACCAACTTTTTCGTAAATGTTTAAGGATACTCGCGGGAGTGGGGCTATTTTGCTTGGGCGTGGTTGGTGTCCTTTTGCCCTTCTTACCTGCCATCTTGTTCTTCATCCCGGGTTTACGCATACTTTTCGGGATAGACATCATCCAGATTGCCAAGCGAATAATACGGCGCTGGGGGCGATGTGGAAGAACGCCAGGTGCTTGAGATCTTGGAGAAGACCGGGGCGTATCTTAAGGGTCATTTTCTTCTTACCTCCGGGCTTCACAGCGGGCAGTTCTTTCAATGCGCTCAACTTATGCAGTATCCTGAGCCTACCGCATTACTTTGCAGCGAACTTGCAAGCCATTGGGATGCGGACAAAGTTGATGCAGTAGTGGGCCCGGCCACAGGGGGAATACTTCTTGCCTATGAACTGGCAAGACTTCTTGAGGCGCGGGCGCTTTATGCCGAGCCGGTCGAAGGCAAAGTAATGGAACTCAAGCGAGGCTTCAAAATTCGACCGGGAGAGCGGGCATTGGTGGTGGACGATGTCATTACTACCGGTGGCTCGGTGAAAAAGGTCATAGATGTGGTGCGAGAAAGGGGAGCAGAAGTCCTCGGTGTGGGGGCCCTGGTGGACCGAAGTGGAGGTGTCTCTTTCGGAGTTAGACTCACGGCGCTTGTAAGCGTAGAAGTCCCCAATTTTAGCGCGGAAGAATGTCCGCTGTGCAAAAAGGGCCTTCCCCTGGAGGACCCGGACGAACGCCTGGCCTCGGCCACATAAGAATTTTGGCAAAGGATTTCTTATGCAAAGTATGACCGGTTTTGGAGTTGCTTCATCAACTTCCGCAGGTGTGGAGATAACGGTAGAAGCGCGCTCTCTAAATCACCGTTATCTTAGAATAAATGTGCATCTTCCAGAAGTTTTAACCAGATATGAGCCGCAGGTTCTGGAAATGATAAAGGCCAGGGTGCAGCGGGGCACGGTGGACCTGAGCGTGAGGTTGGAGTTACCTGCGGCCACAGGTGTCTTTTTCAATCTCGACAAGGCCCGAATCTTTTGGCAGGAGTTGGAAAAACTAAGGAAGGAGTTCGGTATTAAAGATGGAATTAGCCTTGAAGCGCTGCTTTCTCTGCCCGGTGTGGTGGCAAACGCGGAGGCGGCCATAAAGCCCGAAAAAATTTGGCTTCAGGTGAAAGAGCTGGTGGAAGAGGCCCTGGAAGCTATGTTGGAGATGCGCCAGAGAGAGGGGGGAAGCCTTAAAGGCGACCTCAAAAAAGGCCTCAGCAAAATCTCATCACTCCTTGAGGAAGCCCGGGCTTGTTTACCTCAGGCCCTTAAGAGTTACGAGATGCGCCTGCGGGAAAGGCTTGACGGACTTTTGTCCGAGATGACAGAAAGGGAAATGAAATTCAGCGACGAGGAGGTGCTGCGGGAGATAGCGCTTCTTGCCGAGAAGGGCGATGTGAGCGAAGAACTGGCGCGGCTGGAAAGCCATATAGAGCAGTTTTCTCTTCTTCTTGATGAAGATTGCCCCATCGGCAGGAGGCTGGAATTTCTGGCGCAGGAGATGCACCGTGAGGCTCAGACTTCCACGGCCAAGGCTTTCAGTCTTGAACTCCTGCAACCTCTGCTTACCATTAAAGCCGAAGTGGACAAAGTCAAGGAACAGTTGATGAATGTCGAATGAAGGCAAAAAGAGGGGGCGTCTAATCATAATCTCCGGTCCTTCGGGAAGCGGCAAGAGCACCATTTGTCGGCGTTTGCTTGAGGACGGGCGCTTCAAATGGTCTGTTTCAGCCACCACGCGGAGACCCCGACCGGGGGAAGTTGATGGCCGGGAATACCACTTTTTACCCCGCGAGGAATTTCAAGAGGGCACAAAAAGGGGCGATTTTATCGAATATGCTGAAGTTTCAGGAAACCTATATGGCACACCCAAGGCGAGACTTCTGAAGGAATTGGCCAAAGGAAATGTGCTCATAGCCGAGGTGGATGTTCAGGGAGGGATGAATTTGATGCGGGCCTTCCCGCAGGCCATTTCCATCTTCGTGGAACCGCCGGGACTTGACACTTCTATTTTAGCGGAAAGGTTAAGGAAACGGGGTCAGGATGACGAAAAAACCATTAGGGAAAGGCTGGCCTTAGCGCCGCAGGAGATGGAGGCACGCTCGAGATACGGGTTTCGGGTGACCAACGACACTCTTAAGCGGGCAGTTGCCGAGATAAAAGATATTATCGAGCAGCAACTTAAAAGAGATAAAAGAACCTCGGAGGTCCTGGGCGGATGAAGGATTTCGATGAGGAGGCCCTGGTGGAAAAGGTAGGTGGCAAATTCAAATTGGCTGCCTTGGTGCAGAAAAGAATGCGTGAGTTACTTCTCAGTGGGGATTCAAAACTAATGGGGAATAGCACCAAACTCCTCGATACCGTTATGCGGGAGATTTGGGAAGGGAAAATTGACTTGGAGGCTCCGCCTCCCGAGGAGACTGCTCCTGCCGAAATCCCGGCTTCAAAGGAGAAAAAGGAAGAAAGTGCCTGAGAAAAAGACCTTAAAGAACAAAGGGATAATCCTGGGCGTAAGCGGAAGCATCGCCTGTTATAAGGCCGCCATTATCGCTTCTCAGTTGACCCAGAAAGGCGCGGAGGTCACCGTGGTGATGACGCGGGCCGCCCAGGAATTTGTCTCGCCCCTCACCTTCCAAACCCTCACACGCCATAAAGTAATTACCAACCTTTTTGGCGCAGAAGACAAATATGACCCGGAGCATGTGGCGCTGGCTAAAGGATGCCGTCTCCTGGTGGTTGCTCCGGCCACGGCCAATATCCTGGCCAAGTTCGCCACCGGAATTGCGGATGACATTCTATCCGCCACATTTTTGGCCATAAACTCTCCGGTGCTTATTGCTCCGGCAATGAACGACCGCATGTATAAGCACTGGGCCACGCAGGCCAATATAAAATTATTGAAGGAAAAGGGCATCATCTTTGCGGGCCCGGAAAAAGGCAGACTATCCGATGGCGCCATAGGATGGGGCCGAATGAGCGAACCGGAAAAGATACTTGAAAAGATAGACGGAATTCTTCTAAAAAACACTTGAGCGAAGAAGCAAAAAAGCCGATTAAAACATATAGAATAGCGGGAAGGAGAAACTACTTGAATATCTTGGTTACCGCCGGTCCTACGCGCGAATATATTGACGAAATTAGATTTATCACCAATCCCTCAAGCGGGAAGATGGGCTTTATCTCGGCTCAAATTTTTGCCCGGGCCGGCTATAAAGTTACGCTCATCTCCGGACCGGTGAGTCTCGCCCCGCCCGAAGGCGTGGAATTTATTCCGGTGGAGACGGCAGACGAGATGCGCCAGGCCGTCCTGAAAGAGTCTGAAGAGGCCGATTGCGTGGTGATGACTGCTGCGGTGATGGATTTTCGACCCAAAGAGAAAGCAGCGGGCAAGATAAAAAGAACCGGTGCTGGCTTCGCTCTGGAACTGGTGGAAAATCCCGACATATTAGCCGAACTGGGTCGAATGAATGCTAAAAAAATCCTCGTCGGCTTCGCTATGGAGACGGAACAAGGTAGAAAAAGTGCTCAGTCTAAGTTAAAGGCCAAAAATCTCGACCTTCTGGTGCTTAATTTCCCGGAGAGTTTCGGCGCGGATAAAACCCGCTTTGAACTCTTGGATAGAAGCGGCAAGTGGCGCTCCTTGGGCATAATTGAAAAGGAGAAACTCGCCCGCATTCTTCTCAGCGAAATCGAACGCCTTAAGGCCGAAAAAACTTGAATCTTATGGATACCGTCGAGGTGAAGATAAGACGCAGGGCCGGCTGTGAGGATTTGCCCTGGCCCCAGTATATGAGCGATGGCGCAAGCGGGCTCGACCTCTACGCCGCGGTGGAGGAGGAGTTGACGCTTCAGCCAGGGGAATTTCGCCTCATCCCCACAGGCGTTTTTGTTGCCGTCCCCAGGGGCTATGAGGCCCAGGTACGGCCTCGCAGCGGCCTGGCCTTAAAAGATGGCATCGGTATCCTGAACTCGCCGGGCACTGTGGATAGCGACTATCGGGGAGAAGTGGGAGTAATCCTGGTAAATTTGAGCCAGCGGCCCTTTGTAGTCAAACGGGGTATGCGCATTGCGCAACTGGTGGTTCAGAAAGTGGCCAGGGCTCAGCTCAAGACAGTGGAGGCCCTGGAGGATACCGACCGTGGAGAGGGCGGCTTTGGCCATAGCGGCTTATGAGGTGGATGAAGCCAAATTAGTGAGGCGGCAAATCAGTCCATAGGAAGAAGTCAGTTATGGATTTGAAGCGAAAAATAGTTGGGGCGATTTTAGGCTTCGTTATGCTTTTTTTGTTCCTTTCCTTGGTTACCTTTGACCCCCACGACCCCCCCGACCCGGAGTTCCCTGCTAACCCTCAACCACATAATGCTACTGGTTTAGTGGGGGCTTGTGTGGCATATTGGCTTGGTAAATTTTTAGGCTGGACTTCTTATCTGGTCGTAGGTCTATTGGGTTTCTGGGCGGTGGTTTTGGTAAGTCGGTATAAGGTTGAAAGGAAATGGGCAAATCTGGCCGGGCTGCTTGTTCTGTTCCCAGTGACATCAGCCCTTTTGAGTATGCCCTCGGCCAGCCCGGGTGGCGGCATTATGGGCATTAGCATCAGTTCTTTTCTGATTAAATTCCTCAATGCCCCGGGAAGTTATCTCCTATTGGCGTGTCTTTTCATACTGGCCTTGGGCCTGGCCAGCGACTTACTGATCTTTGAAGGCGTAAAGGCATCGGCTCTTCATATCTGGTCTCTGCGGCCCCGCAAACGGAAAGCAGTCTATGTGAGAAAGGTTGTGGAGCCGGCAAGGGCCCGGGTGGAACCTCCGCCCGAGCCGGAGGTCGAGACCCCGCCCTCAAGGCCGACCGTAGCCGCAGAGAAACCCCTTAAAACTGCGCCGGAGCCCGCCATACAGTCCGAATATCTTCTGCCTTCCGCCGAACTTCTTGAAGAACCTGAGGAACTCGACCAGGCCTCCCAGGAGGAAATCGTTCAGGAAAAAGGACGCATTCTGGTTAGATGTTTGAGCGAATTCGGGGTAGAGGGCCGCATCGCCGTTATCCGCACCGGCCCGGTGGTTACCCAATATGAACTGGAATTGGCCCCGGGCATCAAAGTGGGCAAGGTGGCAAGTCTATCCGATGATATAGCAATGGCGTTGGCCGCGCCTTCCATACGGGTGGTGGCTCCTATTCCGGGAAAGACTACCGTGGGCGTGGAGGTGCCTAATATAGAAAAGGATATAGTGCGGCTCAAAAGGCTACTTTCCTCCGAAGAACTTGAAAAGGGCGATTGTGAAATCCCCCTGCTGCTCGGCCGGGATGCCTCTGGAAATCCCCTGGTGGCAGACCTCACTGCAATGCCTCACCTTTTAATCGCCGGGGCTACTGGTTCCGGCAAATCCGTCTGCATTAATGCGGTAATCTTAAGCATCCTTTTCTTGCAGCATCCGGACAGGGTGAAACTGCTTCTGGTGGACCCCAAGCAGGTGGAATTCACGGCCTTCCAGGAAATCCCGCATCTCATCACTCCGCTGGTCACGGATATGCGCAAAGCGGCCGGGGTTCTGGAGTGGGCGATGAACGAAATGGATAAACGCTACGACATCCTGGCCACCTTTGGCGTCCGGGATATCAGGGGTTTCAACGGAATAAAACCCTCAGAACGCAAGAAACGCCTGGCTAAGTTGGATGAAGAGGAAAGGGCGGAGATTCCACATAAACTCCCCTATGTGATTATCATTATTGATGAACTTGCCGATTTGATGATGATGGCCAGAAACGAAGTGGAGGGCTCCATAATCCGTCTGGCTCAGAAATCGCGTTCGGTCGGACTGCACATCGTGCTGGCCACGCAGCGTCCCTCTGCTGATGTCATTACCGGGCTCATCAAGTCCAATCTTCCGGCGCGTATCTGCTTTAAGGTCTCGGCCAAGGTGGATTCGCGCATCGTGCTTGATACCGGCGGTGGCGAGACCTTACTGGGCCACGGGGATATGCTATTCCTCAAACCCGGCATATCCAAACTTATCCGTGCCCAGGGCACTTTCGTCTCTGACGAGGAAATCCACCGTGTGGTCTCCTTCATCACCGCCCAGGCCAGTCCTGAGTATAGCGCAGAACTGGTTCGCTGGAAGCCGGAGAAGGAGTTGGGCCTTAGTCCCTCCGAGCGCGACCCCCTTTACGATGAGGCCGTGCGCGTAGTGCTCCAGACCCAGCGTGGGTCGGTTTCACTTCTGCAGCGCCGTCTGGAAATCGGCTATTCCCGGGCCGCCCGGCTGGTGGATATGATGGCTGAAGAGGGAATAGTTGGCGAATATAAGGGAAGTCAGGCAAGGGAAGTCCTCTGGACATTAGAAGAATGGCAGGCCCGCCAGGCCGGAATAAGAGAGCCAGGGAGATCAAGTCCATAAGCCGGAAAGAAAAAAAGGTAGCCATCATAAGTTTGGGTTGCCCCAAGAATCTGGTGGATTCTGAACGCTTCCTGGCCGCTTTAATCTCAAGCGGTGTGAAATTTACTTCCTCGTATGTAGGCGCTGACGCACTGCTTATAAATACCTGCTGTTTCATCGATGACGCCAAGGAAGAGTCCCTGGATGTTATCCTTCAGGCGGCTCGCCTCAAGGCTACCGGTGAACTGGGTTCGTTGATTGTGGTGGGGTGTCTGGGTAAGCGCTTCGGTGAGAGCCTGAAAAGAGAAATTCCGGAAATAGACCTGGTTATGGGGCTGCTGAAATCGGAGTTGGTTCCCGAGATAAAGCAATTTCTTCATAACCATAAGAAAAAAGGAAGCGCGCGTCCCTATGCGCGGAAAATAGCGGCCTCCGCAGGATTTCTCCCCGAAGTGCCCCGACTTCGCCTCACCCCGCGCCATTTCGCTTATCTGCGCATAGCAGAAGGATGCAGCAACCGTTGTTCTTATTGCATCATTCCGGAACTGCGCGGGGAACTCACCAGCAAGCCTTTGGAGCACATCTTGGCCGAGGCAGAGGAACTCGCCTCCGATGGCGCACGGGAGATTTGCCTCGTCGGCGAGGATATAACCAGTTATGGCCGTGACATAAGTGAGAATCTAACTCTGGCCCGGCTTCTTAGAGAATTGGTTAAGATACCTGAGGTTCATTGGCTGCGCCTCCTTTATACCCACCCGGCTCACTGGACGGACGCGCTCATCCGCACCGTGGCCGAAGAAGACAAGGTTTGCAAATATGTGGATTTGCCTATTCAGCATATAAACGACCGCATCCTGAAGGCTATGGGGCGCAAGGTCAGTGCAGGAGATATTCGCAGTCTCATGCATAGCCTGAGGTCTCGCATCAGCGGCCTTTATCTTCGCACCTCTATCATCGTTGGGTTTCCCGGCGAAACCGAGGTGGAGTTTCAGGAACTGCTTGAGTTCGTTTCTGAAGTAGGCTTTGAGCGCCTGGGGGCCTTCACATATTCTAAAGAAGAGGGGACGGAGGCCGCCCGAATGTCCGGTCAAATCCCTGAAAAGATTAAAGGGGAGCGTCTGCATCGGCTGATGGAACTTCAAAAAGAGATTGCCGCTGCGAAAAATCGCCAGATGATTGGAAAAGAGTTGGAGGTGCTTGTGGATGGGCTGGCAGAGGCTGGAAGTGGCCTATATGAAGCGAGATTTTACGGCGATGCCCCTGAGGTTGATGGCCTGGTAATCCTTTCCGGCGATAACCTCCAGATAGGCAATTTCTACCGGGCTCGCGTCACCGGTTTCCAGGAATATGATTTGTGTGCAGAGGTAGTTGGTGCCATCAAGTAAAATGCGCATAAAACCACAGTTTTGGCCAAACTTTTTTACCGGCTCAAGGCTGGTACTCTCGCTAAGCATTTTTTCGCTCCTTTTCTTTGGCAAGAGATTTGAGGCCCTGGCGGCTCGCGGAATTTGGCAGCCAGTACGCATATATTGGGCCGTAGTCTTGGGGCTATTTCTGGTGGCCTGGGTGACGGATTTACTGGACGGCCTGGCGGCGCGGATGGCGAAGGTGGAATCTGCCTGGGGGCGCATTGCCGACCCCCTGGTGGATAAAATCCTTATCTGTGGCACCTTTATCTTTCTCCTTCCCTTAAATGCTGCGGTGTCGGCCTGGATGGTTGCGGTAATCCTGGGGAGAGAAATTCTGGTCTCAATGCTGCGAAGCATGGCCGAACGCCGCGGCATTTCTTTCGAGGCTATGCCCCTGGGAAAGATAAAAATGACCTCGCAACTTTTGACCCTGGGCTTCATCATTCTTTTTAAGGGTAGTTTCCCGGAGAAGTTTCTTGATGAAAAACCACTTTTTCTACTTTTTCTCCTTTACTTCACCATAGCCATAACCCTCGCTTCCGGCATCCCCTATGTCTGGAAGTTCGTTAGGGTCTTCCCCAGCCCGACCGCGCGAAAAAGTGAAAGAAACTAAGGAGGTGGGCGCATTGCGCTGGCTCAAAGTCCTCCTTTCCACATTTTTTTTCACCGGCTATTTTCCCCAATGCCCGGGCACAGCCGCCTCCGCTGCCGCTTTTGCTTTAATTGTTATAACTCATTTATGTACTCGTCAACTCATCGTCCCCTTCTTTGTCGCAATAGTAGCTGTGTCCATCCCCTTTATTGTCTGCCTTATCATCTCTATTTGGCTTTCGCCCTGGGCGCTCAAGTATTTCGAACAGAGCGACCCTAAGCAATTTGTCATTGATGAAGCCGCCGGCATGTTTTTAGTTTTGGTGTTCGTGCCTCCGGATTTTTTTGCCTTTCTCTTGGCATTTACGCTCTTTCGCATTTTTGATATTCTCAAACCGTGGCCCATAAAACGCCTGGAGAAACTACCTCCACGCTTTGCCCTTGTTGCTGATGACCTTATGGCAGGGATTTACACAATCGCTTGTCACCTTATCGTTGTGGTCATTTTCTCTTTGCTTCCGATATAAGAATAGAGGGCCTAATGGCTCTTCTGAAGGCAGTTGTTTTGGGGCTCATTCAAGGCATAACTGAATTTCTGCCCGTATCCAGTTCCGGGCACTTAGTGATTTTTCAGGCCCTCTTCAAGACCGAACTGAAAGGCAGACTTTTCTTTGATGTGATGGTTCATATAGGAACCGTCGTTCCCTTATTCATAGTCTTCTGGCAGGATATTAAAGGGATGGTTTATGCGGGCGGAAGGTTTCTTTTTGGAACCCGAAGAAGCGGTGGCTTAAGGGGAGAAGAAACCGATTATCTTCGGCTTCTGAAACTGGTGCTTGTTGCCTCGGCCCCCACATTTCTATTGGCCTGGGTCTTTCGCCGCGCTGCCGCGGCCACTTTCCAGAGTCCCCTTCTGGCCGCATCTATGCTTATCCTGACCGGGATAATGCTTTTTTCCACCAGAAAGACCGCCCCTTTGCGAGGCCTTAAGGAAATGAAATTGAGTGATGCCTTGCTCATAGGGGCCCTCCAGGGGTTGGCTATCTTTCCCGGGATTTCCCGAAGCGGAATGACTATTTGTGCCGGCCTACTGCGCGGATTGAAGCGCCCTCTGGCTGCAAGATTTGCCTTTCTGGTGGCCATTCCTGCGGTATGCGCCGCCGGGCTCTATGAAGGACTTAAGGCAGCAAGCGCCGGCGCTTCGGCACCGGTAAACGAGGCACTACTCGGCGCAGGGGTTGCGGCTCTAAGCGGCTATTTTGCTCTCAAAGCCATTATCAAAATTGTTCGGCGGGGAGAAATTTCCCGCTTTGCTTATTACCTCTGGATTTTTGGCGCGGCGGCCATTATCTTACAGTTATGAGTGAATCTAAATGCGATAAGGCGCGCCTCAAATTAATCTATGGGCCGGCCGGCTCAGGGAAGACGCATCTCGTCGCTCAGCGCTTTGTGGAGGCGGCTCTAAAAGGGGAGGGCGTGCTGCTGCTCGTCCCCTCCGCTGCCCAGGAGCGTAAGATGACCCAACAAATATTTTCTTCCGGCCTAAATCATATCGCCGCCACCCGTTCTCTTCCCGGCGCTCGTATAATGACCTTCGTAGAGCTGGCCGAAGCCATCCTGAAGACCGCCCGGAAAGAGGTGCGCCTCATCTCGCCGCTGAGCAAAATTTTTTTACTGCGGCAAATAGTGAATGAACTTGAGGCCCAAGGTGACCTCACCTT
>Ga0111219_1021_pt1 | contig 17323 bp, 19 predicted proteins | sample DeeMarSWOR152_54_FD_80368 | JGI IMG/M metagenome (GOLD analysis project Ga0111219, IMG submission 80368) | Planctomycetes bacterium DG_23
AGATACCTTTTTATGGTATCGAATACGACCGGACCCAGGGCGTGGCCCAGGTGGGAATTCTCATAAACCGTTGGCCCGCAAAGATATATGGAAATCACCCCCTTTACCACTGGCGAAAATTCCTCTTTTCTGCGGGTAAGAGTATTGTAAATCCTCAGCGCCACCTGCATCCCCTTTCGCTTAGGTAAAGCTAAAAAATTATTATATCAGTCCGAACTCCTTTTGTCAATCCGAAACTCCTCAGCAGAAATCCTTGACTTGAGACCTTCTGAAGGTAAAATTCATAAAGGAGTTTCATAAAGGAGTTCGGGAGAGAAATTAAGGGAATGCCGGGTTTGCAGCAATGAAGACCAAGGGCGCATTTTTAGCACTATTTGTAAGCAATTTATTGTTGGCTTCGCTTACCGGCTGTGCTTCCGCGGAGTATTTGAGGGCCTATGGACGATATGTTGGAATGGGCGGGGATGCGGGCGAGGTCGCTTATCAGGCACTTGGCGGCAAAGCAAGATGCAATCTTGCCGGAAGATTTCTTAAAGGTGGTGCTTACGGCGGCGGTTATGGTGCCGCCGGTCTCACCTCGCCCATCACCGTGAACCTGCACTTTCTTTTGCATGATACTTTCCCTGAAGCCACAGTCGCTCTTCAGACCACCGCCGGGGTGGTAAATGGTGCTGGGGCAGGCTTTGTCGGCCTACTTGCAGCTCCCGTGGGGGTACTTGTGGAATTTGTCACCTGGGCTCCACAGACCTCATCCTTTCAATTTTCTTCCGATATAGAAAAGGTTGATTTTCTGATAGAGCGCATTGAGTTTTTAAGTAAATGGGATTATGAACTGTTGAAGAAATTGACGGGGGAGGACCTGGGTGATGTATCTACAGAAAAGGGGATTTTCGGCTACGGCCCGGCCCCACCTGAAGAGATATGCAATAGGTGGCGAAATTGGTGGAGCGAAAATAGGGCCCTTTATGAGAAAAGGCTGGGGGCCAGCAACGAATCGTCCTAATCGGAAGACTTTTCCTCCAAAACCAGTGCTACATGGGAGGCGACGGCCTCTTCCCGCCCGATTAGTCCCAGGCCTTCCAGGGTTTTGGCCTTAATATTGACTTCGCCTTCCTCAAGGCCGAGGAGTGAGGCGAGGTTTTTCCTGATTTTGCTTTTGTAAGGCGCAAGTTTCGGTTTTTCGGCGTAAATAGTGACATCTACATTTTGAATTTTGAAGCCTTCCGCCTGGACCATCTCCAGGACTTTTTTTAAGATTACCGTGCTACGCACATCTTTCCATTCGACAGATGTGTCCGGGAAATGTTCGCCAATATCGCCGAGGCCCGCGGCCCCCAGCAGGCCGTCGCATAGGGCGTGAATCACGCAGTCGCCATCCGAATGCCCCAAGAGCCCCAAGGGGAAATCAATCTCTATCCCACCCAAATATAATTTCCGGCCCGTGGCGAGCCTATGAATGTCATAGCCCAGACCAATACGCATTTTAATTCACCGAGAAACACGCAAAAGACAAAAGTACGAGGAAGATTTACCCAACATCTCTTGCAATTTGGCGCAAGATTTCTCTTGATCTTTCATCCACCTTCTCGCCTGCCTCGGCATACATAAAGCCAATCTCGGCTAATGCAGTGGCCTTGCGAGAGACATCTTCAATTGTTCGGGCTACCTCAAGGGCCTTGTGGTATTCGGAGTTTTCAGCATATTCGATGGCTATGTTGGCCAGGGCAAGGAATTTCTTATCGGCCTCGACTGTCGCTTCGGCGGCCTCAAGAGCCAGGTTGAACTCTCTCGCCTCGGCACATTTGACGGCTACTTCCGCCAACCTTCCGGTTTCGGAATCTTCTATTTTTTTACCCGCTTCAACGGCCTGGGCTAATAACTTTGAGGCCTTATCGTTTTCTCCAATAGCGGCATAAATAAAGGCTATCTCGTAAAACGCCTTGGCCTTAAAATCGGCATCATCCAGAGTTTGGACGGTCTCAAGCGCTGTAGCGAGTATCTCGGGAACTTTATCTTTATCGTTGGCCCAGGCATACTGGCCGGCTATATTGGCGAGCGCAATGACCTTGTACTGGGGGTCTTCTAATCTTTCGGTGGCTTTGAACGCCCGGGATAGGATCTGGGAGGATTTTTCTTTCTCGCCGAAATGGGCATACTGGCCGGCGATTCTAACCAGCAGATTGACTTTGGGCCCGAAATCCTCTATTTTCTCAGCAGCCTCAAGCGCATCGGGTAAAATCTCCAAAGCCTTGTCTTTCTCTTTCGCTTCGGCATACTTGCCCGCCATCCCACTAAGAGCCCGGGCTTTTTCAAGTGGTAAATCTATGCTTTTGGCCATTTCAAGGGCCTCGGACAAAATATCGGAGGCTTTATCCTTCTCTCCGCTGCTGGCGAACTTGTCGGCTATTTCAACAAGTGCGTGAACTTTGTTGGAGGGCATAAAATCACAGGAGTATTGGTCATATGCTTTGAATATCTCCAGCGCCTGGGATAGTAACTCCCCGGCTTCGTCTTTTTGTCCGACTTTCGCAAAGCCCACGGCAATATCAGCCAACAGCCACCCTTTTTGCAAGGGATAATATGCGGTTTCGGCCGCCTTACGGGCCTGGGATAAGATCTCGCGGGCTTTTTGCTTCTCGCCGAGGTCGGTGAATTTCTCGGCTAACGAAGACAACTCCTGGGCTTTAGAGATGGGGTTTTCTATCATTTTGGTTACTTCAAGCGCCTGGGATAAAATCTTGGAGGCTCTATCCTTCTCGCCTGTTTCGGTATACGAAACGGCGATTAGGGCAAGCATCCTAATTTTGTATAATAAGTAATGAGGGGGCTGCATTTGCTGGGCTGACTCAAGGGCCAGGGATAGAGTCTGCGAGGCTTTCTCTTTTTCTCCCAGAGCGATATATTTGCGGGCTATGTTCCTGAAGGTGCGGGCTCTGTCAAAAGGATCCTCAATTGTTTTGCTCACTTGAAGGGCGACCGCAAGCGGACTTTCTTCAGTGCCCATTTCTTCGGCAGCACCTGAAGACCCAAGAAATCCGCCCATCCCCAGGCAAATAACCATAATACAGAAAACAGCTCTTTTCATTTTGGCTTCCTCCTTGGAAAAGAATGTTTCTTGTTCGGTCTTTCCCGGACAGATAACAGGGATATTATAACAGAGAAAGCAGCAAAGCGCCAGTTATTATTGAAGACGGTGTTGCTTTTGTATTTAATTACCAGGCAAAGAGAAGGCGAAGATGAAGACGCCAAAAAAGGGGCCAAAGTCTTGACAAATCTCACCGTAATGGGTTATAATCCAAAAGCGAGATTTGATGAGTTTTTTTTCTTTTGCGTCTTTTTTTTATTTTTTCGTGTAATTCCCGCCATCCATACGGATGGACTGTATGGGCCAGACCCGCCAGAGGCGGGGGGCGCCCTGTCCGCCTTCGGCGGGGGCAGGGGTCTATTTGGTGAAATTGTTGTTTATTTGTCTTTATCTACGTTTCTCGGCCCCTCGGAACCCTGAGGGCCCCTTTGGGGTCCGAAGGGCGTAATTTGCGGTCCCGGAAGGAGGTCCCAATGAAGGAATACGGATTTGGCATTGCCGGCTGCGGAATGATTGCCGGCTTTTCCGCCAAGGCCATCTCCGAGATGGAAGGCGGCAGATTAGTTGCCACCTTCTCCAGAACCCAGGCCAATGCCAAAAAGGTTGCCGAGCCTTATGGGGCGGCCTGGTTTACAGATTACGAGAAATTTCTGAAGCAGGATGGCCTGGAGATTGTAAATGTGACCTCGCCTTCGGGCGCGCATCTGGAATATGCCCTGCCCGCTATTGAGGCCGGAAAAAATGTCATTATTGAAAAGCCCATAGAGATAACTTTAGAGAGGATAGACCGCATATTGGAGGCGGCGGCTAAGAAAGGCGTGATGGTGGCCGGAGTGTTTCCCTCAAGATTTAACGAGGCCGCCCAGACCCTGAAACAGGCCATAGACCAAGGCCGCTTCGGAGATTTGACTGTGGGGGATATGTACCAGAAGTGGTACCGCACGCAGGAATATTATGATGAAGGCGGCTGGAAAGGGACCAAGGCCCTGGATGGCGGCGGAGCGCTAATGAATCAATCCATCCACGGGGTGGATTTAATTCAATGGTTTATGGGCGAGGTAGATACGGTAGTGGGATTTGCCGAGGTCTTGGCTCACGAGCGGATAGAGGTGGAGGATACGGCAGTAGCCATCCTGCGCTATAAGAACGGAGCGATGGGCGTGATTGAAGGAACCACCTCCATATATCCGGGGTTCCAGCGACGCATAGAAATCTCCGGGTTCCACGGCTCGGTGGTTATGGAAGGCTCGGCTTTCACCACCTGGGATTTTGAGGAAGAAAGACCGGAGGATGAGGAGACAAAGAAGAAGTTCGCACCCAGGCCTACCAAATTGGGCGGCGTTGCCGACCCTTCGGCTATATCCCATATCGGCCACCAGAGGCAATTTGAGGATTTTGTTCGGGCGCTGGATACGGGAAGCCAGCCCTCAGTCTCTGGCGCCGAGGCCCGCAAGGCCGTGGAGATAATTCTCGCCATCTATAAATCCTCTGAGGAAGGCCGGCCGGTAAAACTGCCTTTGTGATAAGGGCGAGGGGAAGATGGCAATAAGTAGGATCCGAGCCGGGGTTTATTGGCCTGAACCAGGTGCTTTTTCTTAAGGAGACTGCGATGATAAAGATAGGCATAATTGGTGCTGGGGCCATAGCCAGAAGCCATATCAGAGCGCTGGAGAAAATGGAACAGGCGGAACTCATCGCTGTCTATGATGTGGTTCCTGATAGGGCCCAGGCCTTGGCCAGCCAATTCGGTGCCCGGGCCTATAAAGAAGCCCCTCGTTTCTTCGATGCTGTGGATGCCGTCTTTGTCCTGAGCCCTCCTTTTGCCCATAAGGAGCCGGTAGTGGCTGCGGCGAAAGCCGGAAAACATATTTTTCTGGAAAAACCCATTGCCCTTTCCCTGGCCGATGCCGACGAGATGATTGACGCGGTCAAAGCAGCCGGGGTTAAATTTATGGTGGGTTTTAATTTTCGCTATCAAGCCCCGTTCAGAAAGATGGCCGAGATTTACTGTTCAGGGGATTTGGGCGAACTGGTCTATACCTGGGCTAAAATATTCAATTATTATCCCACCTCTGGCTGGGATGAGCGTAGGCGGCAAAATCACTGGCGAATGAATATGAAGGATTCCGGCGGCAGGATAAGCGAATTTGCCACTCACTCCATAGATTGGCTTGTTTCCTTTGCCGGACAGGCTAAAGAGGTCTTTGCCAAAACCGCTACCGCGGCAGAAGACCTTGAGGTTGATGATACCGATATAGTGATTATGGATTTCGCTCAAGGGATGGGAAAGGTGGAGATAGCGCTTACCGCGCAAACTATACGCGAGCGCTCCTTCGGCATTCTGGGCAAGGCCGCCGGACTTCATTACGATGGAAAAAATTTGTGGATGCGCAGGAAGGATGAAGATGCGGTGGAGATTGAAGTTGACGCTTGTCCATCCCGCCAGGAGCATTTTATGAATTGCCTCCTTGAGGATAAAGAACCCATCCCCGGAGCCCACGACGCAAGGCATAACCTCCAGATAGTGCTTGCTTCCTATGAATCCGCCAAAAAGGGCCGGCCGGTAAAGATACAAAGCCGCAGAGCCAAAGCGAAGAAATGACGATGCGAACGAAAGAGGGAGAAGATAGAGTAAAATGAGAAGATTCTTTAGAATCCTGTTGGCGCTTTTGCTCATAGTCTCCTTTCCCCAGCCTACCTACGCCTGGGGATATGCCGGGCATAGGATTATCAATGATGCCGCAATTGATGCAATGCCCCCTGAAGTCACGGCATTCTTTAAGGCCCATCGGCAGTATCTGGTGGAGCATTCCAGCGACCCGGACCTGGCCGCAGAAGATAATGAAGTTGAAGCCAGAAACCACTACATAGACCTCGATTTACTGGACGAGCCGCCCTTTAAGAATATCCCGCACGATTGGGATGAGGCCGTGAAAAAATTCGGCTATGAAAAAATGCTCGGCGTTGGCCGGCTACCCTGGCGCATTGAGGAAATGACTAAGAAAATGAGTGATGCGATGAAGGCCGGCGACTGGGAAAAGACGCTCGCTATCGCCGCCTGGCTTTCCCATTATGTTGCCGATGCCCATATGCCCCTTCACACCACAAAAAATTATAAAGGACAGTTTACCGGAAATGTCATAAATGAAGACCTTCCTACAGAGGATAAACATGTGCATTTTCGCTTTGAAATCGGCCTTATTGAGAGAAATCTGGAGGAATTTAGGGGGAGTATGAGGCGGAGAACAAGACCGGCCACATTCCTTGAAAATCCTGAAGAAAAGACCTGGCAGATTTTGCTTGATTCCTATAATGATATTGATGATTTGCTTAAGGCCGACCTGGAGTGCGGCAAAGTGGACCCCACATTCGGCGACAAGTTTTATGAGGCCTTTAAGGGGCAGGTAGGGGGGATGGCCGCCGAGCGCCTGGCGGCCTCAGCCCAGGCGGTGGCATCATTCTGGTATACGGCCTGGGTGAATGCGGGAAGGCCCAGGCTTCCGAGAGAACGCATAGAGGTGGATGACACCGTCACTGGCCAACTTCACGAATCCCCGCCTTATTTTGCCTCGGTGGAGTCCCAGGTCTTTCATTATCGGGATTGCCCACATATCCAGCAAATAAGAAGATCGAATCTCATCTGGTTCTGGAAGAGAGACGACGCCATCAATTCCGGCCGGCGGCCTTGCAAGGGCTGCCAACCGTAGACTCTCTGTGGTTATTTTATTTGCTTGGTGGAGGAACCAAGGAGAGGCGAGAGTTAGGCCGATAACATCTTCCCACCTTGGCGCAGGGTCTTCCATCCACTTTCACCACATCGGCGGTAAATTCCATCCGCTCCCGATAAAAGGCCATCCCCACGCCCACTGCATCAAAGGGCACGCCGGCCTTAACAAATCTCTCTACCTTCCGGGCGTCAAAGCCCGACGAGATGACGATTTTCACCCAGTCGAAGCCTTGGGCATCCAAAGCCTTGCGCACATTGAAGACCAGTTCCTCGCAGACGCCGAGCGTGCGCGTTGCTCTTGATTTTACGGATTTATCGCGCACATCATGAGGAGTATCAAGCCGCACCCCCCAGAGCCTCTTGCCCAGGGCCCGGGCTGAGGCCAGAGTGTCTCCCACGGAGTCGTTATTGAAATCGACCAGGGCGGTGGTGCGCACCTCCCTGGGCATATAGCGCTCAAAGGCCACGGCTGAAGCCGCGGTATCTCCCTTATAAGCAGCAATTAAAGCGTGGGGGATGGTGCCTATTCCCGCGACACCTAAACGGCTGCCTCCGGCATCGGTGGAAACCCCCGCGGCCCCGCCGATAAGTGCAGCGTATCCATCGGTCTCCTGTACCAGATAGTGGTCAAATCTGGGAGAGAAGAAAAGCACATCTTTTCCCCCGGCGACCTCCACCACTTTGCCGACAGCGGTGGCAATAGAACTTCCCCGAGAGAGCACCCCGAGATATACCGTCTCCAGATGGACAAAAGTGGCCAGGTCGCCTTCGATGGTTAAGACCGTCTCATCCGCCGCAATCTTATCGCCATCATAAAGGGCGCGGATTTTGAGGTCTTCTCCGTGCTCGGCAGAGAGGCGCAGGATGGCTACGGCCTCATCCATACCGCAGAGGATGCCGGGCTTGTGCGTATAGACCTGCATCAGGACTTTTTTGTGGCGGCGGTCCATTTTAAGAATGTGCCTACTTCTCACAAAATATTTATCGGTGTAGTAGCCGCGTTTAATCCGGGTCACGGGAATCTTGAAAACCTCTGGCGGAAGTCTTTTTTTCCTGGGCATAGTCTACTCCTCAAACCTGAACATCCATAAGTGACGATTTCGGAAAAAGATTAAATCAAAATACAGTCGTGAGGCGCCTTTTTTCAAGTATTTTCTGGAAGATGAAGGCTAATAGCGATATAATATTAACGCCGTTTCGGTGCGTTTTTTGAGGAGAGGTGAAAGTGCAGTGGTGTCCCAAATGTCAGAAACATGTGCGTACGAAAACAAAAGAGTTTGTGGATGAAGAAAAAAGGCTCTGGGAGGAACATTTCTGCGACCTCTGCGGCGTTACCATTTCTCGCAGGGAAATCACGCCTGAGAAAAAAGATAAATAAAAAAGGAAGAGATTACGCTAAGGAAACGCCTCGCTTGATAAAGGAACATCCGGAGAATCCTCAGCCGAAATTCTGAACCGGTTATGCGAAACAGGCCAGTCGAATGACGGATGACTAATGACGGATGACGAATTGAGGGGCTATTCCTCATCCTCAATAACCACATCCTTGGCCGGGCTGAAGCGCACTTCCTTTTCTTTTAGGCCGCTATTGATTTTTATCTTGCTGAATATCCAGGTCTCGGTATTGCCCGAACCCTTGAAGCCCTTGACCTCAAAAGGTATCCACTGGCCTTCGCGCACGCTTATATGGATTTTGTGGTATGGGGTTTCCACCTCATCGGTCTTTGGCATAAGTTGCAGGATGAATTTCTTTTTGTCTTCGGTCTTTTCTGAGGACTCTTTGGTCTCCACAAGTGTAATTTCAAAGGATTTCCTGAGTTCCTCTACCGTGGCGCCAATGCCAAAATAAGAAAACCTCCTTGCTTCTTGGAAGCGTTCTTCTTCTTTTTTCCGCTTCCATCTTGTGGCCAATTTGGTGTCCGGGAAATACTCTATAAAATATTTCTCGTCCACATACCACTCTTTTGGATGCGGTTTTTCAAAGACGATGCGCAGAAGTTCGCCTTTTTTGATGAGATAAAAAAGACCGGAACGCTCGGTGGTCTCCTCAAATTCGGCGTCATAAATGAGAAGGCGCATCTGGGCCTTAATATCTTTAGTGGTCTCGGAAACCTTCTGCATCTCTTTCAGTATAGATTCGAGGGGGTCCTCTACGCACGCTTCCTCGGCGCTGGCGCACTGGCTTGGTGTGATAGAGATAATGATGATGGGCCAAAAGAGCCAGAGGAGGGGATGGTGTTTTTGCATTTAGGTTAATCCTCCTTTTGGCCGAAAAGTCGGCCATCGGTAAGTCTTAAGACGCGCGAGGCATAAGCGGCGGCCTGAGGATTATGGGTAACCATAATTATGGTCTGGCCCGCTTCATTGAGACTTTGGAAAAGTTCCAGGACAATTTGGGCATTATCCCAATCCAGATTGCCCGTGGGTTCATCGGCGAGGATAATGGCCGGGCGGCGCACAACCGCGCGGGCTATGGCCAGCCTTTGTTCCTCGCCCATAGAAAGTTCTCTGGGCTTAAATTTGAGTTTTTCCCTCAGGCCCACTTTCGCCAAAAGTTCCTTTATCTCTTCTCTATTCACCGTGCCGTCACGGGAAATATCTGAGAGTATCTCCAGATTATCATAGGCGCTCAGGGCCCCAAAGAGATTAAAGCGCTGGAAGACAAAACCGATTTTCTGGCGGCGCAATTGTGCCAATTCCCGCTCGCTCAAGGAAGTTATGTCCTTTCCCTCGATAGTCACCTTGCCCGCGGTGGGCCGGGCCAGCGCCCCCAAAAGATAAAGAAGCGTGGATTTGCCCGAGCCCGATGGCCCCACCACGGCCATAAATTCCCCTTCCTCTACGGTTAGATTTATGCCTTTAAGAACCGGGACTTCCTCCCGGCCTTTGACATAAGACTTCCTTAAATCCACCGCCTCAATAATTTGCTTCATAATATTACCGTGTCGCTGTCCGGACGCCTCGTTTCACTCAGCCCGTAGTCGGGCTCGTCCCTGAGCCCGACATAAAGGCTGGGTCAGGGACGACCCAGCCTTACGCCGTTTGCTTGTCAGTATGGCTGCCCGGCTCGTTCGTTTCACTCGTAACTCAAAGCCACCACCGGGTCTTTACGCACCGCGAGCATCCCCGGATAAATAGCCCCCAGCACGCCTCCGATTACACCCAGACCTGCAGCCAAAAATATCCTGGTCCAGGTTATATCCACGGTAAGCAGAGGATACTTGAGTTCCACGGCGGCCTTAGCCAAAAGAGAAAGTGCGTAGCCGAGGATTACGCCGCAGGCGGCAATTGCCAGAGATTCCGCGATAATCTCTCTCAAAATGAAAGCGCGAGTTGCGCCCAGGGCCTTGAGGATGCCTATTTCTCTGGTGCGCTCCAGCACCGAGGTATAGGTGGCCAGAAGTATTACCAGGAAACTTATCACCAGGGCCACCGCGGTCACGCTTCTTATAAACACCCGCAGGCCCCAGAAACTTCCCGAAAGGGCTTGATAATAATTTCCCAGAGGAAAGGCCGCCAGACCTTTGAACCTCTCTTCAATTTCCGCAGCAACTTCGGGGATTACCTGCGCTGAGGTGCATTTGATGAAAAAGAAAGAGGCCCGGCCTTCGGCGTGGAGGATTTCTTGGAGGGTCTGGATGGGGATAAAGATGCGCACCGGCACGCCGGTTTCGGCAATCCCTACGATGCGGAAAGGGTGGCCCATTCGCTCTATAATCTGGCCCACCTCGAAGCCTCCGGCATCGCTCAAGCGTTTGTCCAGCACCATCTCAAAGCCGCTTTTTAGTTCGCGGCCGGCGACGATTTTTCTATAACCTGCCACCCGGGAGAAATATTCCGGGTCTATGCCGAAGATGTTCTGGCCCTGACGCAGGATGACCAGCCGCCAGATAACTACCGGCGTCGCCACATCCACCCCGGGAACTCCTTGCAGCCGCTCTTTATACCGCATATCCAAGGGCGTGCTCTGGTCAATCACCGGCGACCAGCCGGCCGAATGAACCATCAAATCCGCATCCACATTCATCATTCGCTCGGCTACCTCGCGCAGACTCCCCTCGCTCATTCCCACCAGAACCAGAAAGAGCATCACCCCCACGCCTACGGCCAGGATACTGATGGCCGAACGCGCTTTGCGGTGAAATATGTTGGAGCGTGCTAAATTAGCCATCGCTTATCCAAGAAAAAAGGGCTTTATACCGCATTCAGGTTTCGGATTATCCCGATGAGTTCTTTCAAGTCCTTAATGTGGAAATCAGGCTCGGCCTCGGTGCTCGGTTCCCGGGAAAAAAGAGCGGTTAAGGCCCCGGCGCTTCGCCCGCAAAGCACATCAAAATAAAAATCCCCCACCATCAGCATCTCTTCCGGCGGAACCGCGAGCCGCTTTGAGAGATGAAATAAAGGTTCAGGAGAAGGCTTGGGTCGGGCATCCTCACGGGTGGCTATCTCATCCACCTCGAGGCCGTGTTTTTCCAGCACCATTTCTGTGGAGCGGCGGGAGTTGCGGGTGAGGATAGCCGTCTTTATCCCTTGCTTCTTAAGGAACTGGAAGAGTTCCCGTACGCCGGGATTGAGTTGGGAACCGGCGGCGGCCTTCTTCTCATGTCGCTCCAGAATCTCTTCGGCGCGCTTTCTTTCCTGGGGCTTCATCCCTTCCATCGCTTCCAGAAGCGGCGCACGGTTTAAGCCTATTTCTTGCTTTATCTTGACAAAATCAAGCACGGGTTTGGTTATGGTGCCGTCAAGGTCAAAGATAACGGCCTTAATCCTCCTGGGCATAAAACCTCCTGAATGCCTTGAATATGTAGAATATAACAAAATGGCCGGCTCTTCTCAAGTTAATTTTAATCCGCGCAGTCTGTGGTCTATCTTTTCGTCCGTGTAATCCGCGGTCAAATTTCCCTTGACTAAATCCTCTTTGCTCCTGGATAATCGACGGGTGATGGTCGGTAAGGCTGACTGGCTGTCTCGCTTTAGTGAGGTGAGGATGAAAAGGGGAACTCATCGCGGGTATTTAGTTGCGTTTGAAGGTATAGATGGCTCCGGGAAAAGCACCCATCTCAAACTTGCCGCCCGGGCCTTAAAAGAAAAGGGTTTTAAGGTTACCGAACTCAAGGAACCTACCGAGGGCAAGTGGGGCGAGCGCATTCGCTCGCTCAGGGAAAATGAAGTCACGCCCCGCGAGGAACTGGACCTTTTTCTCAAGGATAGACGCGAGGATGTCGAGGGTAATATCCTGCCCGCCCTTGAAGCGGGAAAATTAGTCCTCATAGATAGATATTATTTTTCCACGATGGCCTATCAGGGGGCCCGCGGCATTGATGTGAAGCAGATAAGAAGACTAAATGAGCAGTTTGCGCCGGTGCCGGAGTTGGTGATAATCTTTGATGTGCCGGTGGATGTGGGGCTTCGACGCATTGAAACCAACCGCCGCTCAAGACACTACTATTTTGAACGCCGAGAGTATCTGGAAAAGGTGGCAGGAATTTATCAGCAAATGAAGGCCGAAAATATCGTCCATATAGACGCCACCAGGCCCATTGAAGTTGTGGCCAGTGAGGTTACGGAGAAGATTGAAGGAATGATAAAATCGCCGGTCTAATTATTTCATCTCCTCCACAATTATTTTCCCGCCTTGTACTTTTGTGACTTTGATTTTTGTGCCCTGGGGGAGGAAGGTGGCCTCAGTTACTGCGGTGTAGCGGCTTCCTTCAATTTGCACCCTTCCGGCCGGGCGGAGCATAGTCTCGGTTATGCCAACTTTCCCCATAAGCGAAGTCATCCCCTCGGCGGGGCCGGCCGTTCCTGTGGCCTTATCTGCTTGCGGGAGTATGAATTTCTGCCCCGTCTTCGTCTTTTCAATCTTTTTCAAAAGCCATCCGGCCAGAATAAGTGAGGCCGCGATGTATAAGGGAAGCCCCACTACTAATGAGGCCAGCCACCAGTTGAAAGGCAAGGCTTTATAGAGGATGAAAAAGATGAGCGCGAAAAGGGCAAGGAGTATTATCTTGGGGATGAAAACTATTGGATGAAGTAGGGGCATCGCAAGACCTCATCATTTTTTGAGCGCCCAGCGCTGCAGGGCCTCTTGTGCGGCCTCAAAGACTCTTTCCGGCTTAAGGCGGCGCATACACTTGTGGTCTATGGGGCATTTCTTCAGGTTGCAAGGCCGACAATCCACTTCCTCCCAGATATGTGTGGCCTTCTTGTGGCCGTTTTCCGTCCATCCGGGGTCTGAGGAGCCGAAGATAGTTACCTCAGGTATATCAAAGGCCGCGGCAAAATGTCTGGGGCCGGTGTCGTTGGTAATAAGCAGCGAGGCGCGGGCCACCACGGCCTTAACCAGACTTATGGAGATATTTTCTTTTGCGAGATTTACTGCGCGGGCCTTGATTTGGCTTTCAATTGAGTCCAGAATGGGCCGCTCGGCAGGGCTTCCGGAAAGGATAATGCGGGCGCCCGTACGGGCCAATAAATCAGCCAGGCGAGCGAAATATTCTGCGGGCCAGAGTTTCGCCGAGCCATAGGCCGCCCCGGGGTTTAAGACGATGACCGTATTGTCTGGGGCGATGCCGAATTTCTGGAAAACCTGCTCGGCCTTTTCCGAGGCATCTTGACTTACGAAAAGTTCCAACCGTTTGTCATCAATCGTAATGCCAAGATACTGGATGAGACCGAGATAATAATCCAGGGCAGGGACGGGCAGGAATTTTCTGCCCTGGCGCAAGGGCTTTATTCTGTCCGTGAGCAAGAGGCCTCTTCCATTACGGTCATAGCCCACGCGCCGTTTGGTCCCTGAAAGGCGCATAAAAAGGGCGGTGGAGAAGGAATTGGTGAAAAGGATGCCCAAGTCAAAGAGTCTTTTTCTCAAAGAGAGCGCAGAGAAGATTTCTCTGGTGCGGCAGCCTTTGATTTCTATCACCTCATCAAACCAGGGCGCGCCCTCCAGCACTTCGCGGCCATAGGAGCGGATGAGCAGGGTGATTTGGTCAGAAGCAAAATGGCGCCGTAGCGCTCTTAAGGCCGGGGTGGCCATCACTATATCGCCAATAGGATTTGGGGCACGCAGGAGAATATTCATTTGGTTATCCGGCGACATCAGACCTTCGGCCCCTCAGGGCCGGTTCGTACGGACCAAGCGGCCTGTCCCCGCCAGAGGCGGGCAGGCCGCCCCGCGCCATTGGCGGGTTCGGCGGATATGGTGCGGTGGGCGGCGAGCGATGACCTCTTTCATTTGCCCAGGAGAAACAGGGTAATGGCCACCAGTTGCAGGGCAATGGCCCAGAGGATATGGGCCGTCTCGCCCCGCTCCATAAAGGCGAAAAAGGCCCGGATTAAGACGATCAGCACTGCGCCCTGAAACATCCCTCCGAAGATGTTGAAGATGCTGAAGCGCTCGAAACTCAAGGTGCGGTTTATGTTGCGCATTTCAGCCAGGATGGCATCAAGCCGGCCAATAAGTTCTCGGTTCTCTTCCTCAGTCTCTGGCCCCGCCTCCCGCCTGGCCGCACAATCCGGGCAAAGTAGCCCTGCATCCGTCTTCCGGGCCTTGCCCGAGGCAAATTCGTCCTCTGAAATCTTCTTACCGCACCGCGCACAGACCCTTATCTCGTCCATCATATTCTCCGTCAGATTCCTGCCCGCAAGCCGAAGATGCGACATCGAACAGGCTCAAGAATCCCGCTTCGCCAGGCCATCCTCTATTAAGCCGCAGAGGATGTGACCTATAGTAATATGGCCCTCCTGAATGTGCCAGGTATTGTCTGATTGCACCTTGATGCATATATCCACAAGTGAGACAAGTCTGCCACCCGAGGCCCCGGTGAGGCCGATAGTCACTGCCCCTTTTTCTTTAGCCACTTCCACCGCTTTAAGCACGTTGAGAGAACTGCCGGAGGTGGAGATGGCCACCACCACATCTCCTTCTTCCACTAAGGCCTCCACCTGGCGTGCGAAAGTCTCCTCAAAGCCGAAGTCATTGGCGATGGCCGTAAGGGCCGAAGTATTGGTGGTGAGGGAGATGACGGGGAGGGCAGGGCGCTCCTTGCGGAAGCGGCCGATGAGTTCACCAGCGATATGCTGGGCATCGGCAGCGCTACCGCCGTTACCGAATAGATAGATGCGATGGTGGGTGGCAAGGGCCTGAGTCATTTTATCCGCCGCTCTCTGGATGTTTTCGGCCTCTTTTAAGATTTCCAGTTTTACTCGGGCGCTTTCTCTGAGTTCGCGAATAATCTCGTCCATTTTATCCCTTTTGGTCATCCAACCGCTCGTGGCTCTACCAGGAAATAAGTCAACTTTTCTCCTTCTTTCTTGCGCGCCTGATTATGTCACTTGAGGAAAGGCCCTGAACCAAAGGGGCCAGGATGACTTTTCCTCCATAGGTCTCGACGAACTTTCGGCCCACCACGCCTTTTTCTTTCCAATCCTCGCCTTTTACCAGAACATCGGGCTTTACCGCCTGGATGAGTTTTTCCGGCGTGGGTTCGCCGAAGATGACCACATAATCCACATCCGCCAAAGCAGAGAGCATCTGCGCCCTCTCGTTTTGAGTGTAAATGGGTCGACCGGGGCCTTTTATCTTTCTTACCGAGGCGTCAGAATTTAGCCCCAACACCAATACATCGCCCTGGGAGCGGGCGAAATGGAGGAACTTAATGTGCCCGGCGTGCAGCACATCAAAACAGCCATTAGTGAAGACGATGCGTTCGCCGCGGCGACGATGTTCGGTAAGGAGGCCCTTAAGTTCGGTGCGGGATTTTACTTTGCGGGTTTCATGAGCAGGCGAACCAGCAAGTTCGGCCAGAATCTCCTGACGGGTGAGCGGTACCACCCCTATGCGTTCCACCTCTAAACCACCGGCGATATTGGCCAGCGTAACGGCATCTTCCAGTGAGAAGCCTGCGGCAACTGTGGCTCCCAGCATTGCCAGCACCATATCCCCGGCGCCGGTCACATCGTAAGCCGCACGGGGTCGGGTGGGGAAAATCTGCCCTTTTTTGCCTTTCCTCTTGAGGAATATGCCCTGGTCGTGGAGGGTAACTGCGCAGGCAGCGAGTTTTAGTTCGGTAATAAATTTGGCTCCTGCCTTTTCCAGATTGGCTACGATAGATTTACCGGCCTTATCGGCAAGTTCCAGACCAGAAGCGAGCGCCGCTTCCTCGCGATTCGGGGTAACCAGATAGGCGCCTTTATATTTTGAATAGTCCCGGATGCGTGCCGGGTCAACCAGGACAGGGAGATTTGCTTTTCTTGCGGTGGCGATAATCTTGCGGCAAACCCCCGGCGAGAGAAGCCCTTTATTGTAATCTGAAAGCAGAAGCGCCGAAGAGCCGGACAGTTCTTTTTTGAGGCGAGAGAGGATTTTAGTCTCAATTTTCTCGCTTAAGCAGGAGACCACCTCTTCATCCACGCGAAGGATGTGCTGGACACGGGCGATGAAGCGGGTCTTCTGAGTAGTGGGCCTTGAGGGTTCTTTAACGATGCCGCGGGTCAGAAGGCCTAACCCTTTCATTATGCTCAAGAACCGGCGAGCAGGTTCATCGGCTCCCACGATGCCAAAGATTAAAGCCTCGGCGCCTAAGGCCTTGAGATTACTCACCACAGAGCCGGCACCGCCGAGGCGCGCCTCCTGGCGCTGGGCAAAAAGCACTGGAATGGGCGCCTCGGGTGAGATGCGCTCCACCTCGCCCCACACATAGCGGTCCAGGATCAAATCCCCTACCACCAATATGCGCGGCTTGCCCAGATTTTGAAGTTTTTGTGCCAGGCTATTCACTTTTTTCCATTCGTACCAGGATGGCCAAACGAAGTAGCGGCAGCATAATCTCATGATGGCCGGTTAAGGCAATACCCTGCGCTGATGCATCCGCAACCTGTGTAGGCCGCTCAACCACATTGGTCTTAGGCCGATAATGCTGGATAAAATCCAGATTGGCGGTGGTGAGGCCGCGGAGCCTGCGGCCCTGGCTTCTGGCCAGGGCCACGGCCTTCAAGAAGACCTCAGGCAGGATGACGGCGGAGCCGATATTTAGCCAGACGCCGCCTTCCAACTCACAGACAATAGAAGCGATTTTGCGAAAATCAATAAGTGAAGCCTCGCCCATCTGGGCGCCGGAGATTTCCGGATGCATATGGACTATATCGGTTCCCAGTGCTATATGGACGGTGGCCGGCAAGTCAAGGCGAGCGGCTGCGGCCAGGATGCTATATCTTGCATAAGGGCTTTTGGCCTGGAGGATAAGTTCACCCAAAGCCCGGCCCAGCCCCTTTCCCTTACTTCCTTCCTGGGCTGCTTGGGCAAAGGCCCGGGCCGTCTCCTCGGCCATACCAAAAGTGCCCTCTTTGAGGCCCTGGGCCACATCTTGGGAGGTTCTGCCTACGGCAGCGATTTCAAAGTCGTGAATGGCCGTGGCCCCGTGCATAGCAAGTGCGGTAAGAATACCTCGCTCCATCAAGTCTATAATGATGGGGCTTAGCCCACATTTTACTATATGCGCACCCAGCGCCGC
>Ga0111219_1075_pt1 | contig 17156 bp, 15 predicted proteins | sample DeeMarSWOR152_54_FD_80368 | JGI IMG/M metagenome (GOLD analysis project Ga0111219, IMG submission 80368) | Planctomycetes bacterium DG_23
GCTTGCCAGGCCATAGAAGGTAAAGGCGAGATAACCCTCAAAACCGCCCAAAAGAGCGGCAATGTATTGGTGCTCATCTCGGATACCGGAAAAGGCATCCCCACAGAGAATATGGATAAGATATTTGAACCCTTCTACACCACCAAACCTGCCAAAGAAGGCACCGGCCTGGGGCTTTCCATCGTGCGCGGCATAATTGAAAATCACGGGGGAAAGATATCTGTCCAGAGCCAGGTAGGTAAAGGCACCATTTTTACCGTAAGCCTGCCTCTGGGCGCAGAAGCAAAGAAGTAGGGTGGAGGAGAAAATCCATTCCTCTTGGGCGGAATTGCTGCCTATTTAGGGGGTGTGCAGGATGAAAGATGAAAAAAAGACCAAAAGACAACTCCTCCAGCAAATACTGGTAATGCGCCAGCGAATTGACGAATTGGAAAACTCACAGGCCCATCAAAATCGGCCAGACGAGAGACATCAAAGTCTTGTGCAAAAGCAGAAAACTATAACTTACACACTCGATGATAAGAGAGACATTTCAATATCCCAAGGGGTAATCAAAAAGTGGCAGAATATTGTGGATATTTTGGCTAAAGTCATTAATGTGCCCGCTGCTTTGATAATGAAAGTCGACCCGCCTTATATCGAAGTTTTTCGCTCCAGCAAAACAAATGGCAATCCTTACAAAGTGGGAGACAGGGAGCATCTGACCGGCCTTTACTGTGAGACTGTAATAAAGACAAGAGCTAAGTTATTGATTCCAAACGCTCTGAGACATAAACGCTGGCGCAATAACCCGGACATAAAGTTGGGGATGATTTCCTATTTGGGCTTTCCTTTGCTGTGGCCTGACGGTGAGTTCTTTGGCACCATCTGCGTGCTCGATTCAAAGGAGAATCCTTACAGCAGAACATATGAGCAATTGCTGTTTCAGTTCAGAGAACTGGTGGAATCCCACCTCAATTTATTATTCCAGAATAAGAAACTCCAGAGGATTATCACCGAACGCAAGCAGGCTGAGGAAGAAATTGGAAAAGTTCAGGAGCGTTTTAGCGGCATATATAACTCCTCCAAAGATGCCATAGGGTTTAGCACTCTGGATGGCAGACTCTTGGATGTTAATGAGGCCTTTTGCAGACTGACGCGTTATTCGAGAGAAGAATGGTTAAGCGGAAAGAGGTATCAGGAGATAACCCCAGAAGAGTATCACGAATATGAAGCCAAGATAATACAAAGGATTATAAGAACAGGAAAACCGGAAGAATATGAGAAGGAATATATTAGAAAGGACGGTTCCCGCGTGCCTATCTTACTCACCACTTTTGTGGTACAAGGCGCTGAGGGCAAGCCCATAGGTATTGCGGCCATTATAAAGGACATCACCGAACGCAAGGAAATGCAGGAAAAACTCGTGTGTCAGGAACGCCTGGCTGTTCTGGGGGAATTGGCTGGCGGAGTGAGCCACGAACTGCGTAATCCTTTAGGAGCGATAAAGAACGCCGCTTACTTCCTCAGAATGGCCCTGGAAGAGCCTGAGCCGGAGGTAAAGGAAACGCTGGAAATACTGCAAAAAGAAGTGGCCACATCTGAGAGCATCATAGATGGCCTGCTTGACTTCGCTCGTCCAAAACCCCCGGCCCTGCGCAAAGTAGATGTTAATAACCTTGTCCAGGAGACGGTGGCTCGTATTGCGCTACCCGAAAACATCCAGGTGGTTAGTCAACCGGAGGAAAAGTTGCCGACCATCCTGGCTGACCCCGAGCAACTCATTCAGGTTTTCACTAATATCATACTCAATGCCATTCAGGCTATGCCCGAAGGTGGTAAGTTGACCATCAAGTCCAAGACCCCAAGTAAGGGTTGGGTAGCCGTCTCTTTTGCAGATACAGGAGAGGGTATCTCCGGGGAGAATCTGCAAAAACTCTTTGAGCCTCTTTTCACCACCAAGGCCAAGGGCATCGGCCTGGGACTGGCGGTCACCCGGGCCCTGGTGGAAAGGCATCGGGGCTTTATAGATGTTGAAAGCGAGGTAAGAAAGGGAAGCACATTTACGGTTAGAGTGCCCACGAGCGCTGGAAAGGGGAAGGATAATGGAGGAGAAGGCCCGCATCCTGATAGTGGATGACAACATCAGCCTCTTTAAAACTATGTCCTTCATCTTGGAACGCAAGGGCTACACTGTTACTACCGCCAAGGACGGCCCGGAGGCCATCGAAAAAGTCCAGCAGGCGCCATTCGACATAATCTTTCTGGACATCAAGCTGCCTCTTATAAACGGCGTAGAGACTTATAAAAGGATTAATAAAATCTCTCCTCAAGCCGTGGTAGTGATGATGACCGCCTATGCAGTTGAGGAGTTGGTTCAGGAGGCGCTTGAGGAAGGTGCTTACGGCGTCGTTTATAAACCTCTGGATATCGAAAAGGTGTTTGCCATTATTGAAAAGTCAAGACGAGCCAAGGAGAATGCGCTCATCCTGGTAGTGGACGACCATCCCGAGACCTGCGTTACCTTGAAAAACATACTCATCAAGCGGGGTTATAAGGTTGGTATGGCTCATACCGGTGAAGAGGCCACCGCTATGGCAGAGAAGAAGACTTATGACATCATCTTCATCGATATGAAACTACCCACCATAAATGGTCTGGAGACCTATTTAGCCATAAGAAAGACTAACCCGGAAGCAGCGGTCATTATGATGACCGCCTATCGCCAGGAGATGGCCGAACTGGTGGAAGAGGCCTTGGAGAGCACGGCCTACACTTGTCTTTACAAACCCCTTGATATAGAAAAGGTGCTCGTCCTGGTTAACGAAGTGCTGGAGAGAAAGCGAAAGGCAGGATGACTGAAGCCGCCCAAGGGATAAAAAGGAAAGAAAGCATTCTTATCGTGGACGACGATGAGAGCGCCTGTAAGAGCCTCAGTTTAGTTTTTGGCAAGAAAGGCTACCAAGTAGAAAGTGCTGCAACTGGACGAGAAGCCATTGAGAAGGCCCGGGCGAAATTTTTCAATGCCGCGCTTTTGGACATCAGGCTGCCCGATATGGAAGGCATAGAACTACTGGCCCCTTTACGGGAAGTTCACCCGGATATGGCACTGATCGTGCTCACCGGGTATGCCTCTTTGAGAACTGCGGTGCGGGCCCTGAACGACGGCGCATCGGCCTACATCACCAAGCCCTTGAATATAGATGAGGTGCTGCCTGTTCTCGGCGGCGCATTGGAAAAGCAGCGGCTCATTAGAGAGAAACAGCACGCGGAAGAGATGAGGACTGAATTGATCCAGCGCCTGAAAGAGAAGAATAACGAGTTGCAGCATCTCTTGCAGGAACTGCGAGACGCCCAGGCCCAACTTATTCAATCAGCAAAGATGGCCTCATTGGGGCAACTGGTAGTAAGTATTGCGCACGAAATCAATAATCCCGTGAGTTTCGTTTGCAGCAATGTCAGTCGCCTGCAAGAATATTCTGTCCGTCTAAAATCCTTCTATGAGAATTGCAAGGTACTCTTTGAGAAAATGGGGAAAGGGAATTCCTCTCAACCTCAACGCCTTCTGCCGGCTCTCGAAAGTATGGAGGAAGAAAGCGAGGTTGAGTTTATCATCAACGACCTCAATGCATTGGCCGCGGAAACCAAAGAAGGCGCTGAGCGTGTTCGCAAGGTGGTCAAAAGCCTGCGCAACTTCGCCCGCACCCAGGAAGAACGGCAAGCGGTAGATATAAATGATTGTCTACAAAGCACCATCCTTTTACTCCATAATCAAATCCAGGATAGGATAGAAATAGTGAGTAGTTTCGACCATAGAGCCCACATCCAGGGCTATCCTAATCAAATCAAAGAGGTTTTCCTCAATCTCCTCACTAATGCCTGCCAGGCCATTCAAGATAAAGGCAAAATTACCCTGGAGACGGCGGTGGGAGCAGGCAGAGTATTAGTGCGCATCTCGGATACCGGAAAGGGAATTCCCGAAGAAAATCTGAATAAGATATTCGACCCCTTTTACACCACCAAGCAAGAAGATCAAGGCGCAGGCATCGGACTTTCCATCGTGCGCAGTATAGTGGAAGGCCATAGAGGCAAAATATCTGTCAAAAGCCAACTCGGCCAGGGCACTATCTTCACCCTGACTTTTCCCCATAAGACCACACCTCACCCAGAGGTATATGAATGAAAAAGGACACTATTTTAATCGTGGATGACGAACCTAATGTCCTTAAAGCCGTGGCTCGCCTTCTTCGCAGTGATAAATATGAAATCTTCACTGCCGCCAGTGGTGCCGGAGCCTTAGATTTAATGGAGGCGCACCCGGCTTCACTAATTATCTCCGACCAGCGGATGCCGGGAATGAGCGGTGTGGAGTTACTCCAGGATATAAGAAAGCGTTATCCAGATACCATAAGGATTATCCTCACCGGAAGCACCGGAATTGAACATGCGGTCGGGGCCATAAATCGCGGCGAGGTATATCGCTATATCCTCAAACCCTGGCACGATGAGGATTTCCGCTTGACCGTGCAAAGAGCCCTGGAGAGATACCACATTCTTGAACAGAATAAGAGGCTCACCAAAGAGATAGAAAGACAGAATCGCGCCCTTAAAGAAGTCAATGCTCATTTAGAGGAGAGAGTTAATGAACGCACCAGAGAACTAACTGAAAGTTACCTCAGCACCGTGTTCGTCTTGGCCGCTGCGGTTGAGGTCAAAGACCCTTATACCAGAGGTCATTCCGAGTTGGTCTCTCGTTATGCCAGCCTCATTGCCCGAGAGATGGGGCTTTCCCAAAAGGACAAAGAGACAGTTCAGGTGGCCGGCCTCTTGCACGATGTGGGCAAAATTGCCATTGATGAGCGAGTGCTCCTTAAACCCGCACCCCTCACCGATGAAGAACGCCGCCTTATCGAAGCCCATCCGAAAAAGGCCGTATCTATCCTGGAAAGGGCAAAACTGCCCTGGGATGTAATCCCCATCATTAAGCATCACCACGAACATTACGATGGTTCTGGCTATCCCTGTCGGCTGAAGGGCAAAGAGATTCCTTCGGGCGCTCGCATTCTGGCCGTGGCCGACACTTTTGACGCGATGAATTCCCAGCGACCTTATCGTGAGGCCTACCCCAAAGAGATAATCGTGAGCGAACTTGAGCAGGGCTCCGGCTCACAATTTGACCCCCAGGTTGCGGCTTCTTTTCTTAGAGTGATCAGAAGAGATTCCCAAACCATCTTTGAGCGGGACCGAATGGCCTCTATTACCTTTACCGATTACCTTAAGAACAGGATATGAGATATGCCCAGACACACTATTCTTTTCGTGGATGATGAGGAAAATATTCTCAAAGCACTGGTGCGCCTTTTTCGCACTGAAGGCCACTTGCTTTTGACCGCAGCGACCCCCAATGACGGCCTTAAGAAAATAAATGAAAACCTGGTCTCTCTGGTAGTTGCTGACCACAGGATGCCGGAAATGACCGGGGTGGAGTTCCTTCGGCGCGTCAAGGAAGAGTCCCCGGATACGGTGCGCATTATGCTTACCGGCCACGCGGATGTGGATGTAGCCACAGAGGCCATCAACCGGGGTCAGATTTTTCGCTTTATCAGAAAGCCCTGGGATGAAGATGAAATTAAGAACATTGTGAAGCAGGCCTTAGAACACTACGAACTCATTACCGAAAACAAACGAATGGCTCGCATCATCACCAGACAAAACGAAATCCTCACCCAGCATAGAGAGGAACTTAAGGCGCGGGTCATTCAACTTACCCGCACCATGATAAATATAGAGCAAGAATTCAAACGCCTGGAACAAATTCTGGAAGAAGGTCTGACCTCTGTCTCAGACAGCCCCTCGGAAGCCGGACTGTCCGGCAACTGACGGACAGCGACGCAGTCCGTGGCTCGTCATTCGTCATTGGTCATTCAAATGACGAGTGACGAGTTCCGAGTGACGAATGACGAGTGCTCATTCCTCGTGAGCTTCCCGTCCTTGTTCTTCTGGCAGCGGTGCAAGATTATGCCGTGAGGAAGCCGGGGGCGGCCCGTGTCCTCTCATCCGGCCTTGGCCGAGGCCCAGTCGTCGCCTGCGCAGCGCCTCGAAATCCTTATTCCATCTCTCGAATTGCTCAGGGGTAAGTATCGCCCTGAGCTCGTCGCTCAGGGCTTTGTGCTCGGCTTCGACTCTGGGAAGGATTTCCTCGCGGATTTCCTGCAGAGCATGCAAACGCCTACGGAGCACTTCCGCCACCTTCAAGGTCTGTTCGTGGGTAAGGCCATACCTTTTTTGAATGCGCCTGGCCATCTGCTCAACACGGATGTCCGCATCTCTAAAGTGCTGTATCCTGGCCCTGACCCAGAGCAGGGTTGCGCCTGCGCCGATGGCCATCCCGCATAAAAGAATCACCGCCCCCAGTAGCATGGAGAGCCAAGTCCGCTTGTGCTTGCGGGGCAAGACTGGGGCCTCCTTTTGGGACCTTTCTGGTCTGGTTTCGTCGTTCATAAGACCACCATCTCCAGGGGAGCGAAGAGTTCTCTCATGGGATCGCTCAGGGAAAGCCAGCTACTAAGCCCAAAGAATAGAACCAGTGCGGCCGCCGCGGCAGAGGCAGCCGCAAATAGTGAAAGGGGTAGAATCGGGGAAGGTCGTCGCTCCATTATCCGAATGAGCACCCGTGAGCTCACATTGGTTGCAGGAGCCTCTTCCATTCTGGCTTGTCGCGCCAGTTCCTCAAGACCTTTCAGCGTGTCCATCCCAGTTCCTCCGCTAAGTTCTCGCGTTCCGCGATTTCCCGCAATTTCTTTCGCGCCCGGTAGGCGTGCATCTTCACCCTGCCGCGGCTCCATCCCATCCGTGCGGCAATCTCCTCTGTGCTCGACCCCTCGAAATATATTAAGGTCATTACCAGTCGGTCCGCCGGCCGCAACCTGGAGAGCAGATGATGGAGGATGTCAGCAGCCGCGGACGGCTGTTGGGGTCCACCGCGGGACTCGGCCTCGTCCAGATTTTCCAGCGGTACAAGTAACTTCTCCCTGGATTTCTTTTTCCAGTGGCGATATCCCACCCGGGTTGCGATGCGCTTGAGCCAGTGGAGAAACGGGGCATCGCCGCGGTAGGTGGCCAGGCTGGAGTAGGCTTCCACAAAGACATCCTGCACAAGGTCTTCGCAAACGGCGGGGTCGCGGGTGAACCGCCACATCTGCGCTGCCACTCGCGCTTCATATCGTTTGATGAGGCGTTCATAGGCCCCTCCGTCACCGGCAAGGGAAGCCTGGATGTCTGCGCGATCCTCATCGTACAAACCCATCCTGTTCCGACCTTCCTGAGTGCAGCAATACCAACAGGGGGCGCCGGGCTCGTCAATCGGGACCCAAACTGGGCAACCTTGCTTATAGCCAGTTTACACAATAGTCTGGACCATAGAAAGGAAATTAAGCATATATTAGGACGAAACCGGGACACGCGGGGTGCGGAAGAACCGCTCCCCGCGTGCTTGACCCGGTCGCTTTGGCAGTTACTCTTTTTCTGTAGGTTTGCCAAGGCGTTGTCTGAGTCGCTGCATAGCATTCCGTCGGGCTTCTTGCATCGTTTCCCTTGCTTCTTGGAAGGCCTCCAATTTGTTGATCTGCTCCGGCGTAAGCACCGCGCGCGACTCCTTCTGGATCTTCAATGTCAGAATTGCCCGCTCGGCGATGGTCGTGCCTATCTGAGCGGCGGTCTCACGGATTTTTACTTCATCTCCGGCCTTTACGGCGTCTCGCAAGGCACGATGGGCCTCGGCGAGCTTCTCGGCGACCGCCAGGGCCTCTTTGCTGTGGCTGAGCCTTATTTCCTTTAGTTTTTCCACCTGTTCGTCAGTGAGGTCCAGTCGCTGACGGATTGCCTGCCTGACACCTTGCAATCCTCCGCGGCCAAGGCTCCCATACCTCCGACCCCGCATGCCACCGCGCATCCTGCCCATCGGATGCTGAGCATCCTCAGGATGCATAGCGCCCATCATCCTTCCGTGCCCTGTCGGATGCCAATCGCGGCCAGGGCCCTTCTCCTCTGCCACAGCCACAGAACTCAAAGCCAACACGGCCAGGAGCGCGGCACCGATGAACAAAGTTTTCTTCGTAGCGTTCATCTCCTCGCCTCCTCAAAAACGTGTACCAAAGACCCTCTGAGGCTCCCATTGAGCCCCTTCTATCTTAATAGTGCCACAAAAGGGGCAAATGGTAACAATAAAATCTGCCATAATCTCAAGAAACGCCGTGAGGTCTACCGGCGGAAATTGGCAATTCGTCGCCAGCCCGGACGGGCCGAGGCCCGGCCGCCTCCGGCGGCAGTGGCGACGCTACAGGAAGATAGAAGGCCGACCTGAGGAGCCGTCACTATATGCCAGCAATTATCGCCGGTATAAAGTTTTTCCGGTTCCCAGCCCGTCAAAGGCCCGTACGGCCACCTGACGGACAGCTTGAATTGGCCCGCCGCTTTTTTTTCGACGAATATGGGGCTTTGTATCAATGAAAATGAATCTTCTTGTTCGGAGGTTTATTCTTTGCACCCAAAGGAAGGTGCTATTTGAAGGCCGTTTTGGCCAAAGTAGGAAAAGGGGTTGGATTTTTCTCTTGACCCGTATGGTTGAAGTGTGAAATATTGGGGTTAATTGTCTCGGCAGTTAAATGTATGTTGGTTCCTTCATTTTTTATCTGTAGCGGCCTCGTTGTCGTCAGGGCAGCCTCCCTTATGGTGAGGCAAACTCACATCTTGCAGTGGAAGGGGCAGGATAGATGGACAGTGGACTACCCAACATTTTGATTATTATCTGCCACGACCTGGGTCAGCAACTGGGATGTTATGGCGACCCATCGCTCAGGACCCATAATCTGGACAGACTGGCCCAGGAAGGCGTGCGCTTTGAGAACCATTTCTGTACCACACCTCTTTGCAGCCCCAGCCGCGGCAGCATCATCACCGGCAGATACCCCCATACCAACGGCCTCGTGGGGCTTGCCCATCGCGGCTTTGATCTGAATGAAGGCGAAGTGACTATGGCGCAGCGCATCATCTGAAAGCCCAGGGGTATGAGACCCATCTTTTTGGCTTTGAACATGAGGCCCGGGAGCCGGATATCGCTAAACTGGGATATGAATTCCTGCATCGGGCGCGTCCCTTCAAATGCGCCAATGTCACGCCTCAACTGCTGGCATTCCTGCAGGCGCGTGCGGCAAAGGAAAGCCCTCCCTTTTTGGCTATGACCTGCATCGCGCTTTCGACCAGGAAATGTATACGCCCGATGACCCAGAAGAAGTATTCATCCCTCCATATCTTCCAGATACGCCTGAGGTGCGGCTGGATTTGGCGCAGTTCCACGGCCTTATACACGCGGTGGACGAGTGTGTGGGGAAGATCTTCAAAACGCTGGAGGAAAAAGGCCTGGCGGAAAATACCTGGGTGATATTTACCACTGACCACGGCATTGCCTTCCCGCGGGCCAAATCCACCCTTTATGACCCGGGGATAAAGACTGCGCTCTTAATGAGGTGGCCGACCCGTTCAGGACTCCCGCCCGTACGGGCAGGGTCCCGAGGAGAAGGATTTGCGGGCGGCAGAGTCTTTCGCGAACTCATCAGCAACATAGATTTACTCCCCACCATACTTGAAGCCACCGGTGCGGAGGTTCCAGAGAGTATTCAGGGTAAAAGTTTCCTTGCGCTACTGCAGGGCCGCAAATTCGAGCCGCGGGAAGAAATATTTGCGGAAAAGACCTATCACGATATCTATGACCCCATTCGCGCCATTCGCACCACGCGCTTCAAATACATTCGCAGTTTTGAAAAGATGCCTAATTTGCCTCTTCCCTCTGACATCAGGAAGAGCCTGAGCGCCCGCTCCGTTCCAGAGGAGTTCAAAGGAGAGCGCCCGCTGGTGGAACTTTACGATTTGGAGGCCGACCCGGACGAAATGAATAATCTCGTAGGGAACCCTGAATATGCCGAGGTGGAAAAAGAGTTGGACGCCATGCTCACCAAATGGTTGGAAGATACTGAGGACCCCATTCTCAAGGGCCCCATTTCTGCGCCGCCCGGTGCAAAGGTCGGATAGGCCGACCCGCTGGCGGCATCGTGTTGAGACTCTTTGTATTGTTAATTGCTCCTTGTGGTGGTTTGCAATATGAGACCTTGTAAAGAAGGAGGAAAAAAGTGGGTGCGCAATTGCCGAATATTCTGATTATCATCTGCCACGACCTGGGTCAGCAACTGGGCTGCTACGGCGACCCCTCGCTCAGAACCCACAATCTGGATAGACTGGCCCAGGAAGGGGTGCGTTTTGAAAATCACTTTGCCACTACTCCCACTTGCAGCCCCAGCCGCGGCAGCATTATGACCGGTAGATACCCTCATACCAACGGCCTCATTGGCCTGGCTCATCGCGGCTTTGACCTGAATGAGGGCGAAGTGACTATGGCCCATCATCTCAAGGCAAAAGGCTATGAGACCCATCTATTCGGCCTGGAGCACGAGGCCCGGGAGCCGGACATTGCCAAACTGGGATATGAATTCATACATCGCAAGAAGGACACCCCCAGATTCAGATGTGAGGTTGTTACCCCTTATCTTTTGGAATTTCTCAACACGCGTAATGGAAAGGAAACTCGTCCTTTCTTCGCAATGACCGGTTATATCGAGACCCATAGTCCCTATGACTATGAAGGATATAAACCCGATGACCCCAAGGAGGTATTTATCCCGCCATATCTTCCGGATACGCCTGAGGTTCGGCTGAAAATGGCCAAGTTCCACGGCTCCATACATTTAGTGGATTACTGGGTAGGAAAAATCCTCAAGCTCCTGGAGGAGAAAGGCCTGGGGGAAAATACCTGGGTGATATTTACCACTGACCACGGCATTGGCTTTCCCCGGGCCAAGGGCACGCTCTACGACCCGGGCCTGAAAACTTCGCTTATTATGAGATGGCCCAAAGGATTTGCCGGCGGTAAGGTCTATACAGAAATTCTCAATAATCTGGATTTGCTGCCGACCATACTTGAGGCTATCGGGGCGCCCATTCCGGAAAATATTCAGGGAAAAAGTTTTCTGGCCCTGCTCGAGGGCCGCCCATTTCAAGCCCGTGAGGAGATATTTGCCGAGTCAAACTACCATGTTACCTATAACCCTATGCGGGCCATTCGCACCCAGCGCTTCAAATACATCCGCAACTTTGCACTGAGGCCGGATTTGCCGCCTCCCGCTGGCATAGCCTTCCAGGGAAAGCGCGCCTCGGCAGAACTTTATGATTTGAAGACCGACCCGAATGAGATGGACAATCTGGCCGGTAAGCCTGAATATGCTCAGGCGGAAAAAGACTTAGAACACAGACTCACCAAATGGATGAAAGAAACGGGTGACCCCATTCTAAAAGGGCCGGTTCCTGCACCGCCGGGGGTAAGGCTTGGAGCGTGAATTTGTTCGCCAGCAGAAGTGACCTCGCTCCACCTGCTGCTTCTTGAAATCCTGGAGTGGAGCCCTCGAGGGGGCACTCCAGCGAGGAATAGCAAAGTTATCCCAGCCCGGTTATTTGACCCACACCATTGAAGAAGCGGCGTTTGGTCTCGGTATTTATGCCCCAGTTCACCGGCGGGCTCTGAAAACCGTCCTGGTAATTATTCTCGCCGGCGTCATAATAGCCCCAGGAGGCGAAGTTTTCCGCGCAGGCAAAAAGGCATTCCGCATCGGTTCCCGCCTCATTAAAGACGATGGGCCTGGGATTTTCCTTAAAGGGGCGCATACTGCAGATGGTCTCAATCATATTTTTATGTGCAGCCGGACTCTGCCGATTTCCGTGCACCAGGATGAAATCCGCCGCAGATGCAATGTTCTCAGGAGGAATCCATCCGCCCGTGCCGCTGGTGGAGACCGGAAGCCGGCGGCCGTCTTTTTCAATTCTTTTAACGAGATTTATTAGTTCGTGAACCCTTGGGGGTTTGAGGATGGCGTGGTCATAGTGGGCTACATTACATTCATTATTGATTTCTACCAGGATATTCTTGTGGCCGGTGCCTAAAAGCCAATTAGTGGCGTTCTCTGTGGCGCGTATGACCGCCTCTTCATCGCCCAGAAGTCCGTCCTGCAGAAAGTAGAAGTAACCCACAATGGCCACCATACCCAGTTCATCGGCACGCTGGAGCACTTTGGCCATTCGCTTTAGGAACGGCTCTTTCACTCGACCATCGCGCTTGAAGGTGCTATTGACGTAGACTTCAGGATTGGGGCCGGGTTCCTCTGGATGGTGACTCTGTCGGAAGTCAAGGGCGGGCCTTCCTCCCTGGAAATTTACCGTGAAGCCCAGCAGGCCGTATTCCTTCCAGGCAGGCATATTTTGACAGAATTCCTCGGTATTCCGGTCCGGGTCCCATTTTTTGGTATCGGGATAGTTCCACCGAGACCTGGTGTGCGGATTTTCATCATCAAAAGTGGCCTGAATCATTCGGGAATTTAAGAGAAGGCCTTCAACGGACTTACCCCGAAACTCACGCCCCTCGTAAGTGGGCCGTCCATTGATAAAGAACTTTTCTCCCTCAATAGTGACTATGGTCTCTTGCATAATCTCCCCCTAACTCATACCACTGGCAAACAGCGCGCCGTCGCCAAAGCGGCTTTGGCGCGTCGGCGACCAATCGTCGCATCCCGCCGAAGGCGGGCCCGTACGGGGTCGCCTCTGGCAACTTGTCTGTGGTATAGAATCTTCTTTTGTCTTGTTTGCTCCATCCTGTTTCACTCGCGTCGGCCCGTACGGGCGATGTATCAAAAGGAAGCCCGCCTGCCGGCAGGCACGGCCGGGCCATCCTGCCTCATTGTGAACGCCGCCCGCCCTCACCGGTTATTTGAGCCACGGCATCGAAGAAGCGGCGCTTGGTCTCGGTATTTATGCCCCAGTTCACCGGCGGGCTCTGAAAGCCATCCTGGTAATTATTCTGGCCGGCGTCAAAATAGCCCCAGGAGGCGAAGTTTTCCGCACAGACAAAAAGGCACTCCACATTGGTTCCGGCTTCATTAAAGACGATGGGCGAGGGATTTCGTTTCCAAGCGGGCATACTGCGGATGGTCTCAATCATATCCTTATGTGAACCCGGGTCCTGAGCATTTCCGTGCACCAGGACAAAATCGATCACAGATGCAATGTTCTCAGGCGGAAGCCACCCGCCCCCACCGCTGGTAGAGACCATAAGCCGCCGGCCATCTTTCTTTTTGCTTTTTACCAGATTTATCAGTTCGTGGACCCTGGGGGGTTGAAGGATGGCGTGGGCATAGTGGGCCACACTGCATTCGTTATTGATTTCCACCAGGATATTCTTGTGGCCGGTGTCCAAAAGCCAGTTAGTGGCGTTCTCTGTGGCGCGTATCACCGCATCTTCATCGCCCAGAAGTCCGTCCTGCGAGAAATAGAAGTAACCAACAATGGCCACCATACCCAGTTCATCGGCCTGCTGGAGCACTTTGGCCATTCGCTTTAGGAAAGGCTCCTTCACTCGACCATCGCGCTTGAAGGCGCTATTTATATATACTTCAGGATTAGGCCCGGGCTCGTCCGGGGAATGACGGAGTCGAAAGCCGACAATCGGTCTTCCTCCCTGGAAATTCACCGTGAAGCCCAGGACTCCGCATTTCTTCCAGCCTTGCATATTCTGGCAGAACTCCTCGGTATTGCGCTCAGGGTCCCATTTCTTGGTATCGGGATAGACCCAGTTAGACCTGGTGCGAGGATTCTCATCATCGAAAGTGGCCTGAATCATCCGGGAATTAAAGAGAAGGCCTTCAACGGATTTACCACGGAACTCACGACCCTCGTAGGTGGGCCGTCCATTGATAAAGAACTTTTCTCCCTCAATAGTAACTACCGTCTCCGGCATAATCTCCTCCTAACTCATACTACTGGCAAATAGCCGATAAAATCACACATTAAGAACGCCGAAAATTTTTCACCTCCAATCCGGAATAGAAATATTGGCCTTATAATTGGAATCGTTGTAAAGGGGATTTCTGCGCGGGGCATAGATTTTGTTACCGGTCCGGCATTCGCGGGATGGGCTATCCTGGGTATAGATGTAAATTTGCTGCTGGTCCCAAACCACGAGTTCATCGCGCTCATCTCCGGTGAGGTTAAGGCCGTCGGAACACAATGTAGGGTGACCGTCTTCCGGGAACATCACCACGCGTCTTCCGTGGCCGTCCAGGAGCCCGCCTTCAATAGGATGGCCGGAGAGAAAGGCCAGTTCCGTCCCATCGCCTCGCCAATTTGCCAGCGGAAAGGCGCTCGCATAATGTACCGGCTCAAAGGTGGAAAGGATATCACCTTTTGAGTCGAAAAATGCGGTTATGCCCGGATTACCCCAGAAATTAATGGTAAGAAATTCCAGCCCCTTTAACTCCGGGCGAAAGTTGGCCACGCTCAGTTTCTGCACATGTCCCAGACGGTGTTGCCGCAGGATCTTGCCTTCGGCATCAAGCAAGATAAAGCCTTCATCCCCCGCGGCCAGGGCAATTTGCGCTTTGCCTTCCTCATTAAAATCAAAATTACCAATGGCGATGCCGTCGGCATGGTCCGAAAGGTCCAATTCCCAGAGCACGCTTCCATCGTGGTCAAGGAGTGTGTAACCCACCATCAACTCATCCCGGCCATCGCCGTCAATGTCATAGCAGGCTGGATAATGACCGGTATTGCAGGCGTGGGTCCACAGGAATTCGAGGTTGTGGTCAAAGACCCAGATATTGCGGTAGCGGTCCTTGAGCACAATTTCTTGCGCCTTTTTATCTCCTCGGCCAGAGAGATTGCAGAAAAGGATGGAATCGCCCACAATGCGTTCTAAGGGAACGCCTCTACCGGCCTTTGAGGGAGGAGATTTGGGTGTGGGCACGGAGCGTTTGATCTTGCCACTCGAGCCATCGGCAATCCAGAGGCGAAAGTCTTTGGTGAAAATCACTTCGGCCTGGCCATCGCCGTCAATATCGTGCACCTGGAAGGCGAGGTCTGCTGTGGACATCTTATTTTGGGGATTGGGCGTTCCTGTCTGCCAGAGGATATTCCCTTCCAGGTCACAGGCGGTGAGGCAACTTATCATCTGGTAGTTGCCCCTGTCTATGCTGTCCAGTTTCTGGGCAATGACCATCTCCAGTTTTCCGTCGCCGTTGAGATCGCCCCAGCGGATGTTTCTATCCGAGCCGAAACCGGCCGTGTCAATCTTTCGCCATAATTTTGGTTGAGGATACTCGCGGCGCAACTCCTCAAGTTCTCTTTCCTCTTTCTCTTTGGTGTGGATAAAAATCTCTTTTGCTTCGGTAGGCATCGTCACTTTTACTTTCTTGAATCTTGCCGGGGCCTCGGCGAGAAAGCCGACTTTTCCCTTTAGATAAACCTCGTCTTCTGCTTCTAAGAGGAGTTCGCCATTGACTAAGGCGCGTAAATTTCTCTTCTGGCATTCCACTTTCAGTTCATAGTATTGGTCGCTGGTAAAAGAGAAGGGTGCCGAGGCGAGCGAAGTAACTTCTTCGTGTTTGCGCCGAACCAGGGAGATTTCATCACGGGAAAGTTGCAGGGCATAGAAGGAACGGCAATCTTGATAGCGAAAGACGAGGCCGGAGATTCGCTCAAAGGACAGCGGACGCACCAAGGCGCTTAAGGTGTAATCTTTCCACTCTTCATCGCCGGTTACCAGAATAGGGGTATGCCGTTCGGCAAGGATAGTGGCCTCCATCGCCTTCTCACCTGCTTCTTCCACCACTTTCCAGGGCGGGCGCCGCCAGCCATAGTAAACGGTGGCTTCCCGCCACTCGCCCTGATAATGGCTGATGGGCACGATATGATATTCCCCCAAAGCGCCGGTAACTTCAGAGATTTCCCCTAAGGGAAAAGCGGAAAAGTCATCATAGAAGATGTCTGAAGTCTCGTATGCCACATCTAACCTCTTATCTATGATGTGCCTTCAGAAAAGAGATTTATCCATAATATAGGCGACTTTCTCATTCCGTCAACTGAAAATTGCAGCAGCCACTTAATTAAGAACTGGACAAGGGGCAGTCTTGTCCTTACAATTCTTTAGTGTATAGAATTATTGTATGACTGGACAACTTCGGTAGGACTTCATTAGGAAGTCCATAATCAAGACGGTTATGGATGAAAAGGCGAATTGTCATTCTGATTTTTCTCGTCCCTCTGACTGCTTGTTATGGATGTGGCAAGAAAGAGGCAGAGGAAAAGAGTCTCTTCCTCGTCGCCGTGGAGGGTAAAGCCGGCTATATAGACAGTAAAGGCAAGATAGTCATCCAGCCCCAATTTGATAATGCCAATGCCTTTTCCGAAGGCCTGGCGGCGGCAAGGATTGGGTTTAACTGGGGCTATATCAACAAACGTGGCCAGGTAGTTATCCAGCCCAAGTTCGCCATCACGCTTCCCTTTTCCGAAGGGCTGGCATCTGTGGAGATGGGGAACAAAATGGGCTATATAAATAAGAAAGGGAAATGGGTCATCGAGCCCTCATTTGACTATGCCACTACTTTTTCTGATGGACTGGCCCTGGTGAGGATAGGTGAGAAGTGGAGCTACATTGATAGGACTGGCGAGACGGTGCTTGAGCCTAAAATAGGGTTTCGGTTTCATTCTTATTCCGAAGGCCTGGCCCTTGTAGAGATCCCGTCCGGTTGGGGCTTCATTGATAAAACCGGCCAGATAGCCATCGATCCCAAGTTTAGTTTTGCTGGACCCTTTTCTGAAGGCCTGGCATTTGTAAGAATTGAAGATGAGATGGGCTACATTGATAAGACGGGTGAGATTGTGCTGAAGGTTCGGTGCGAGTTTGCCCGTAATTTTTCCGAAGGCCTTGCGCCGGTTAAGATGGATGGCAAATGGGGCTATATTGATAAAACAGGTGAGATAGTTATTGAGCCTCAGTTTGGTGATGCCGAGCCTTTTTCGGGTGGGCTGGCGGCGATAAGGATTGGCGGAGAATTGGGCTATATCAATAAGCGAGGTGAAATAGTCTGGGAACCTTCGCTATAGCGATACAGGAATGGAGCCGTCAGGGGCAGTTGCTTCTTTTCTACCGTAATTTGGCATCCGCTGCGAGTGACCACACGCGGAAGTTGGCATATATGCCGCTAACCGTGTGCGCCATCTGACGCAGACCAATCATCCCCCCGCCG
>Ga0111219_1022_pt1 | contig 16798 bp, 18 predicted proteins | sample DeeMarSWOR152_54_FD_80368 | JGI IMG/M metagenome (GOLD analysis project Ga0111219, IMG submission 80368) | Planctomycetes bacterium DG_23
AGGTCTATAATCTTTTGTGGTTACCTACGAATAGGATATAGGAAAAATGTGGCACCTAATCCTCTTGCGAAGATCCTCTTCAAACTCCAATGGAGTTCGGAGTTTTCTATGCTTCTTCTTTGCCGTCTATGGTGCCCACGGCGATATCCAGGTCTTCGCGGCGCTCTATTTTTTCCACCTGGCCGTCGCGGATCCACACCACACGGTCGGATACGGAGATCATCTTCATATCGTGGGTGGCGGAGATGATGGTGACGCCGGAATCATCGTTCATTTCTCTTAAGAGTTCAATTATTTCGCGGCCGGTGCGCAGGTCCAGATTACCCGTAGGCTCGTCGGCGAGGATAATGGCGGGGTCGTTGGCCATAGCGCGGGCGATGGCCACGCGCTGCTGCTGGCCGCCGGAGAGCTCAAAAGGCTTGTGGGTGACGCGGTCGCCAAGGCCGACCTTGGTCAAAAGTTCCACGCCCTTATCCCGGGATTCATCAGTAGTGAGTCCGGCAAAGGTCATCGGGAGAGTGACATTTTCCAGGGCGGTCATTACGGGGATGATATTGAAGGTCTGGAAGATATAGCCGATTTTGCGGCAGCGCAGCCAGGCCAGTTCGTAGGCGTCAAGTTGAGCCACATCCACCTCGTCTATATAGACCTTGCCTGAACTTGGCTTATCCAGGCCGCCGACCATATTGAAGAAGGTGGTTTTTCCGGAGCCGGAAGGGCCCATAATGGAGAGATATTCTCCGGCTTTTATTTCCACGCTGATGCCTTTAAGGGCCTCCACTTCGACCTTGCCCATCTGATAGACTTTCCAGACCTCTTTAGTGCGCACAATATTTTCTTCAGGCATCGGCTACCTCCTTTTTCTCTGATATTACAAAAGTGCATTCAGTATGCAAGGAAAATTTTTGCCTATTCCTCAACCCTCATCGCCACCACCGGCTCCATACGGGCGGCGCGTACAGCAGGCAGTATCGCTCCGACAACGGACAAACAGGTGCCGATGAATAAAGAGATGCCGGCGATGCTCAAAACAGTGAGGCCGGGGAAAACCCTGAACGAACTCGAACCATAAACCACCAGTGTGTGAAGAATGGCCAGGATTACGCCCAGGACTATACCGGCGGCAGTACCCATTATCCCCTGGAAGGAAGATTCCAGGAGAAATAGTTTTACGATGAAGGAATCGAGTGCCCCCAGGCATTTCATAGTGCCGATTTCCCGGAAGCGCTCGGTGACCGACATCAGCATTGCATTGGTAATACCCACCACACAAACCATAAGCGAAAGCACAATGAGCCAGTATTGTTTGTGCGAAATCTGAGCGAAGAGGGAGCCTTGCCCCCCGGCACCTATCTCCTGCGCCTCCACGCCTGATCTCTGAAGGATAATGTTTATCTGTGGGTCGTCAAGGCGAACTAAAGAGGCCACTATGGCTGCGGTAGCCAGGATGTAAACCAGAAAGGCAATGGCCAGCACAATAAGAGAAACGGTAAGGAGCGAGCGCCAGAAGCGAATGCTCATCCCCTTGAGGCTTATCTCCACGGCCTTGGAAAGAGGGAGCACGATTTGCTTGCCAATCTTGGCCGCTCGGTAAGCGACGAATTCACTCTCGGACATTTTTCCTCCCTCAACTTTTTGAAGATATGGTCTGGCTTGTGCCGGATGGAACACTGGGCACAGCCAACCCTATAATACCTTTTTTGGCCAGGGTGCGCAAGAAGGTTACGATGAAAATCTCCGCCTCCTTGCGCGAGAGTTTGTGCGTCTTGCGGAAGTCGTCTATGATTTGTCTCACCGTGGTTTGGCCATCACACATCCGCCAGACATAAGAACCTATCTCGTCCAGAGAAATGACTCGACTTGGGGGCACATACATCATCTTGCTCATTGCCTTCACCAACCGGGTGTCCTTGCGAGGAATTTTAATGGAGACGAGGCCTTCTTCGTCCTCCTGGTATTCCAGGAGTTGGTTTCTTACCGGTATGGTGGCGAAAGACTCGTCTCGCGAGAGCCCGCGCGGTTTTTTTCTAAAGGCCATAAAACTCCACTTTGCATATAATCTTCAAGTCCCGCCTCGTGCCGCAAAAAGGCTTCCTCCAAATGAGGCTCATCAAGAGTGGCATTCCACGGCGGCAGAATAACGCTCGAAGGTCTGGCCCTCTTTATCTTTGCCGATGGAGAGAAAAACATAGATTTTGTCCATCACTTCGCAAAACCAGGCCAGCGCCTTCAGATATTCCTTCCTACGAATAGTGGGCAAAAAGCCTCTGAATCTCGGCGTTTCTCCTTTAACCTCAAGAGCCAGGTGTCCCTTGAATTTTGTTCTTTCTGCATCATAACGAAAGGCCGTCAGGCGCTTACCGTAGCGCTCGTAAAACCAACTGTCCAACTTCTTGTGGCGCAGAATGCTTCCGGCAAGGGCAATGCGCGCCACCGAAATTTCTCCCTTGGGCTCGCGGAATTTGAGCTCAATTGCTCCAGCCCTTAAAGTATTCTCTGAAAGATGGGCCTTTTCAGGCAAGGCAAAACGCAGGCCATAAAGAGCCCAGTTAATTTTGCCACCAGAAGGATGGTCTCGCAGGCTGTTCACGATACGCTGGAAAATGCCTTCTTTTTCTCTATCTTCATCCGGGTTAAAAAGCACAGATAGCAGAATCACCCGACGGCATTTCTGGCAGCGGGATAAAAGGTTGAGGGAGCACATTCCGTTTGTGACGGAAAAGCACTCATAATCCTTGCCCTTGAGTCGGGCGAGTTTCAAGTCTCTTTTTACTTCTGGAGCAGGGGCTTTTCTTCCGGCCTTACGCCGGAGGGTGCCGAGGTGATGACTCACAGTTTTGGCGATATCCAGAGAAGATTTGGATGGTTCCCATTTAAGTTCGAGACGGAGCATGCGGCCGTCGTCCAGGCTTAAGTAGCCCTTCTTGGCATCGCCATGCACGGCGGCCAGTTCCCAATCGACAGGGGTCTCAAAGGTGATGCCCTGCCAGCCGTGGAAAAGCCATTTTCCCTGAAGTGAATTCATTTAATCTCTTAGTTGCTTGAGTATGTCCCAAAGGGATTATATATTCTTCTTGAGTCTATGCAATAGTTTTTTGCTCAATTTTGCAGGGTAAAAGGGCGCAAAGTGAGGTGGATACTCTTACCTGGGAGTCTTCAAGCGCTGGAGCAGAAGTTCCCGAACTACGCGGCGGAGCATCTTCAAATCCACCGGTTTTTCAAGATGGGTAAAAAGTTCGTCGGGCTTGAGATTTCTTCTTAAGGCCAGGAAACTATCCGGGTCAGCACTTACGAAAACACAGGGGACGTTTTCTCGTATTTGCCTGATAAGATGGAAGGTCTCAAGTCCGGTCAAATCCGGCATATTCATATCCATAATCAGGATGTTGATGAAATGGCGCCTTACCGTCTCCACCGCCTCCCAGCCACAACGGGCAAGGAGGGTGTGAAAACCAGCCGGCGCAAAAACCGATTGCAAAGTGCTGCGAAAGGCCGCATCATCGTCAGTGATCAGCATTGTGCGTCGCAATATGTCATAACTTTTAATCTCTTCAACCATAAATACTCCTCATTTTTGCCAAAACCCGTTATTCTTTTGCGCAAAAGTCGTGCCACAGGGAGAGGGCGGGAAGTAGCCATTTTGGGGGTGATTTTTTCGGATGCGCTGTCAGTGTGGCATTCATGCGCAGCAGTTAGCGCCATTTCTGTCAATTTGGCAGAAGATTTGCTTGCCTTCTAATTAAGATAGGCTATTAGGGACTTTCAGCGGCGGGCATTACCATTTCCGCCTGGGTAGGCTCTTTGATTATGGTGGGTTTAAGGGTGAAGACCAAATTCCTCTCTACGGTAGCCTTGCGATAACCTTTGAAAAGCCAGCCAATTATGGGGATATCGCCCAAAAGGGGAACCTTCACTTCCCGCTCTACTTCTTCATTGCTCCTGAGCCCGCCCATTACAAGCGTCCTTCCATTCCGCACAGTAACCGTGCTCTGGGCAACGCGCGAATCTATGCGGGCTATGGGTATGGGATTTTCGATGCCGATGACCTCAAAAGAAGTTACCTGGGAGACCTCTGCAATTATGTGCAACTTTACCATTTCATCTCCGATAATAAGAGGGGTGATGAAAAGTTTTACGCCCACGAATTTGAATTCGGTCTTACTGCTAACCTGGCCCCTTAGCACTTCCACTTGTGTCACTACCGGCAACTCCTCGCCTATTTCTACCATAGCCGTTTTGCCTTCTTGGGTTGCTACCCTGGGAGTGGCGATGGCATTGACCCAGCCCTGTTCTTCCAGAAAGCCTATGACCACATCCAACTCCACACCCCACTCATCCGAGGCCAGGAGAAATTCCACCGTCCCCTTGGACCCGGTCCAGGGTGGGGTCAGCGAGCCAGGGATGCCAAAACTGGTAGTAAAATCCTGAAAGGCGGCTTTCATATTCCGAAATCTGGTCGCAGTCCACTCCTGGCCCAGTTGAAAGTCCCAATTCCGGGAATATTCAAATATATTGGCCTCTATTAGCACCTGTCTCTCCGGGGTGTCAAAAACCTTGAGGAGCAACTCCTTGGCCAACTCAATATATTCAGGCGCGTCGGTAATGATGAGCATATTCCTGTCTTTATCGCTAATGACCTTTCCCTCATGGGAAAGCCAGTTCTGCAGTAGGCCTTCCAATGTCTTCAAGTCCACCTTCTCGGTGTCAATAACCAGGCGCTGGCCTTTAATTTCGGATTCGGTGATGACTGCACCACCGCGATGACGCAGATGATAAAAAAGAGTCTGGCTGCCATCGGGCTCTGTGCGCTCCCTTATATGAGAATATTTACTTTCCAGCCAATCTTCCCCGGGCCCGGATGTGGCGGATGTCTTTTCGGTGGCGGTTTCAGAAGGGGCAGTTTCCGGGGAAGTGGCGGAGGACTTTTCGGCTGAGGTAGGTTCTATGAGTATGCCGGGTTTTTCCTTTGTGGATAAAGCCTGGGGCCGCACGGCAGAAGTCTCAGAAGATGCGCGCTCCAAAGCGGATATTTTTTCCTTGAGGCCTTCTTTTTTTTGCAAAAGACTTGAGAATTTCCCCCGTTCTAATGCCGCACGGCGTTTTGCCTCAAGTTCCGCTAATTCCTTTGCTACTGGCTCATCGCCTGAGCCTTCCTTTCGGATGACCTCTAATGAGCCTTCCATACTCCTTTTAGGCGTGGGCTGGGCCGCTGGCCTTGCCCGCCCTGCCTGACACCCACAAAGAAAAATGAAAATCCCGGTAACTGCAAAAAACAAAACCCAAAAGTCTTCTCTTTTTCTTCGCATAAACCTTTCCTATGGCGCAGGAATAGCAACTTTACTCTTTCATAGACGCTCAAACAGCCCACATTTATGCAATATTTTTGGAATTATATTCTTTGACCAATTCATTTTAAAAACGACAAGCTAACTTTGTAGATTTTACAAGAACTTACGAAAAAGTCAAGACATTTTGCGCAAGGCCACAGGCCAATTAGTGCTTGATTTTGTCGGTAATTTTGATATAATAAAGTTTTTGAAGTAAGGAGAAACACTCCCGAGGCTGGTAAATTTCAGAATTAATTGCTTGAGGGGAAAATAGGTGAAGGCAGTAGCGCTTCTTTCCGGCGGTCTTGACAGTGCCTTAGCCGTGCGTCTTTTGCTTGAGCAAGGCGTGGATGTGGTGGCGCTCCATTTCCAGAGCGTCTTTTCGGCCACGGGCGCTGACGGTTGCTCCCCATACGCCGAGAAGGTGTCGAAAGAACTGGCCATCCCACTAAAAATAATGGATATTACCCGGCCCCTTATAGAAGTGGTGAAAGGTCCTGAGCACGGCTATGGAAGCCATCTGAACCCCTGCCTTGACTGTCGGCTCTTGCAGATGGGCCTGGCTAAGGAGTATATGGGAGAGGTAGGGGCGTCATTTATGGTCACCGGAGAGGTGCTGGGGCAAAGGCCGATGTCGCAAAGGCGGGATGCTTTGCAGATGATAGACCGCAAGTCAGGACTGAAGGGCCTGGTCCTGCGGCCCCTTTCGGCGCAGGGTCTTTCGCCCACTATACCCGAGAATGAAGGCTGGGTGGATAGAAGCAGCCTTTTGGGTTTGAAAGGTCGCTCGCGCAAGGCGCAGATGGCCCTGGCTCGAACTTTTGGAGTGAAGGGTTATTCCTCTCCTGCGGGGGGATGTCTTTTGACTGACCCCGGTTTTTCCAGGAGGATGCGAGACCTCCTGCAAGAGGGAGATTTTTCCGCCAACGATTGCCGGCTGCTCAAACTGGGGCGGCATTTTCGCCTGGACAGAGCCACTAAGGTCATCGTGGGGAGAAATGAAGAGGAAAACAAGCGTCTGGAGAACCTGACCAGGCCCGGCGACCTGGTTCTGGAAACCTCTGAAGTGCCCGGCGCCCTGGTTATCCTGCGGGGAGAAACCCCAAAAGGAAACATAAACCTTGCTGCCAGAATTGCTGCCAGATATTCCAAGGCCAAAGATGAAGCCCTGGCCAGAGTAGTCATCAGGAAAGCAGGCGCCGAAGACTCAAGGCAATTCCTGGAGACCCGGCCGGCTTCGGATGAAGAAATACGGCCCTTGCTTATTGGCCTTTGAGCATAAGGGCGGTGTACTTATGACGCTTGAAGAAAAAGAAAAACGACTTAAAGAGATAATTAAAGGGCTGGAAAGTGTGGTGGTGGCTTATTCCGGCGGGGTTGATTCCACCCTGGTGCTCAGGATGTGTCGGGATGTGCTGGGGGAGAAGGTGCTGGCGGTAACCGCTCGGAGCGAGACCTATCCGTCAGTAGAACTGGAAGAGGCCAAAGAGATGGCCCATAGTTTGGATGTGGAACATCGGGTTATAGAGACAGAAGAACTCGCAGTTCCCGGATTTTCCCACAATCCGCCGGATAGATGCTATTGGTGCAAAAAGGAACTTTTCCAGAAATTGCGCACCCTTGCCCGCGAGCAAGGCTACAAGAATGTGGTGGACGGGGCAAATTATGAAGATGGAAGCGATTTTCGTCCCGGGCTTCGTGCCGGGCAGGAATTAGGCGTGGTGAGCCCGCTCAAGGAGGCTCACTTCACCAAGGCCGAGGTGCGGAACTTGAGCCGGCGGCTGGGTCTATCTACCTGGGACAAGCCCTCTTATGCCTGTCTGGCCAGTCGCTTTCCCTACGGCGATGAGATTACCAGGGAGAAACTGAAAAGGGTGGCCCGGGCCGAGCAGTTCCTGCGAGAGGCAGGCTTAAGACAGTTCCGGGTGCGCGCCCACGGAGATGTGGCGCGTATTGAAGTGGCCAAAGAGCACCTGGGCGCTCTCCTGGAGAGCCCACTGCGAGAAAGACTCATCGCCTCTTTTAAGGAACTCGGCTTCATCTACATAGCCCTGGATTTGGAAGGCTACCGTTCCGGAAGTATGAACGAACCCTTGAGGAATGCCGGTGATTAAGATAATTGAATACATAAAGGATGGGATAACGGCCGCCAAAGACCGCGACCCGGCTGCTACCAGCACGCTGGAGATAATCCTTTGCTACCCCGGGTTCCACGCTATCCTTACGCATCGCCTGGCGCATTACTTGCATGCGGTATTGAGGATTCCTCTGTTGCCTCGCCTCATATCGCAAGTTTCTCGCTTCTTCACTGGAATTGAAGTCCATCCCGGAGCCCAGATTGGCAAGGGCTTTTTTATCGACCACGGAATGGGCGTGGTAATTGGAGAGACCTCAGAAATAGGTGATAATTGTACACTTTTTCAGGGGGTGACCTTAGGGGGGACGGGAAAGGAGCGAGGCAAGCGCCACCCCACCCTGAGGAATAATGTGGTAGTGGGCGCCGGGGCCCAGATTCTGGGCAGCATCACCATTGGCGAAAATAGCTATATTGGGGCGGGGTCTGTGGTGACCCAGGAAGTCCCACCCAATTGCACGGTAGTGGGCGTGCCCGGTAGGATTGTCCGCTTTGAAGGCCGGAGGGTTCGCGGTGCCACCCTGGACCACACTAACCTCCCCGACCCCATCTTGGAACGCCTCCAGCAACTGCAAGAGGAAATTGAGCGCGCCGAAAGAAAACTCAGGCTGCAAACCACAGAGACAGATGAGAAGTGACCTCAGAATATTCATTCAGGCGTGGTGCTGACAAGCACGCCGCCCTCGAGCTTCAGATAGTCCTGGTCGGCATAATAAGTGGCTTTACGCCATAAGGTGCGATTATCCCCTTGCCAGACTTCTACCTCCGGCGCTCCGGTAAGTGTGGCAATTCTTCCAATGGCATCCCAGAATAATTTATGGCAACGCGCCTTTCTCTCTTTTCCTTCCACTAAAACATTTCCCTCAGCCATAAGCCACAAAAGAGCGTTATTCTCTCTCTCAAAAATCATTTTCAGGGTGTCGGCCTTTATGGTGCCTTCCGGGCTGATCAGTTCCGTATCCTTATTGAATAAAGCCTCACCCTTCGCCTGGTCATAAAGCATTTGGCCCTTCCAACGCACATCGGTTACTTCTGGCGGTAGGTGCTTTTCTTCGTCGCCTTTTCTATCCCTCAGGGTGATAAATTGCCCCGCTTCGGCTTTAAGGAGTTGGTTTTTCTCGTCCCACTGGATAGTCTGGCTTCTGATCATACTGGTGTCAAACCTTGCCTCGGCAAGCGGTGCTCCTTCGATGACTGCGGTGTTTTCCTCGCGGAGTAGACTATTTCCTCGGACCTCGAAGTCCTCATCCTTTACCAGGACTTCCTCCCGGGCAGTGGCCTGGGAAAGTTCCTTTTCGCCCTCCTCAGCCTCCTTGAGAGAAATCACAAATTTCTGTGCCTTAATAATCATAGTGCCCCGGACTATCTCTACATCCTTAAAAAAGGCCAGATGATTAAAATTATCTTTGAAGGTGGCCTTTTCTTTCCAGGAGATTTTCACCTGGCTGGGTATCTCCTTTTCTGTAGGAGCGGCGGTTTCTCCGGGCGAAGGCACTCTGGGGGTAAATTCTTGCCGGGTGTAGAAAACCAAATCGCCCGGGCCTTCAGCGTGGGCGTTTCCCCCTTCGGTCTCAAAATGAATGGCTAATGCGTGCAGGATATTCTTCTTTTTGCCTTCGGGGGTGGAAACATCCGAAGGCCAGGTGAATTCGGCCGGATTTCCCCGGATGGTACTTAGCTTTTTCTTGCTATCATAGATGAATTCATCTCCACGCAGCGTGCCTTCAGGCTCAACGGTTACTACCATAACCTCTCCCGTAGCCCGCACCTCCAGAGGCCTTTCCGCCTCTTCCTCTTCTTGTTTCTCTTCTTTTCCCTCTTCGTCGCTGTTTTCCTTGAAGGCGACGCGAAGTGCTTGTGAAGATAAATTCACTTTCTCTGAAAGTAGCCGGACATTTTCCTTGAAAGAGACCTCACGGGTGCGGGTATCATAGAGCCAGTCACCATCCCAGAAAACTTCGTATGATTGATTTCTGCCGGAGCCGGCTTCTTCTCGGCCAGGCAGAAATCCTCCCTTACGCGCCAGGGTGAGTCGGCCGCCGGCCGGGGCGCTGAACTTCCCTTTTTCCTGCTCTAAGAAAACTTCCTCGGTCTCTAACTCATCCCCGGCATCTTTTAATATCAGCGGGCTTCCCTGGATGTGCAAAACTTTCTCGGTGGGCTGGTAGACGAGATTTTGGCAGGAGGCACTCCTTTTGCCATCTTCCCAGTGCACATTTCCTGTGGCTTTAATCTTTTCAATCTCGGCCTCAACCTGGTCTGGGTCTTTTTCCTCGGCCACCGGGCTATAGAAGACCTCCAGGATGTCCGCAGTCAACAAACCTTCCTCCTGGCGAAGGTTCACATTATCAGAAAAGGTGATGAGGCGTCCGGGTCGGTCGAGGGTAAGTGGGCCAGCGCAGGTTACGAAAAGGGACGGGGTTTGCTGCTCGGGCTGTTCGGTCTCCCGGCCTTCCTCGGAGGGGAAGAGCCCCTCCAGACCTTTTTTTACCATTACCTTTCCATCTTGAGAGACGATGATTTTATTGAGGTCGTCCTCGGTGCGAAGACCAGTTCCCGTAACCTGCACCATATCATTTTCTACAGTCACAGGAAATGTGCTTGCCACATATTTCTCATCGCTGGCCTGGTCTCGATACCATTGTATCTCTCCGGTGGTGGCGCGGGTGCCGTCATCAGTCTCCATCACGATTTTTCCCATCAATTTGCCATCATAGGTCTTTTCCTCAAATATACCCTCTTGGGCAGTAATAGTGATTTCTCGGCCGGAAGGTCGAAAGAAGACTATGCGGGGAGAGGCGACTTCAATTTTCTTGTCCGCCCGCCGGCGGGCGGATTCCCAGGTGACTTGAAATGACTTTTCATTAGTATCCGGGTCATAGCCGGTATAAAGGCCTTGCAGAACCGTTTGACGCCTCTCCGGAGGAGGCGGCGGGGGTGTGGGCAAGGGTTGGCTCACGCGCCTCAGCACCACCACGAAGATTACGGCTACTACCACCACTATCGCCCCTAAAAGGACTCTTTTTACCATCGCTCTACCTCAGGTTTTATATCGGAGAAGTATCTCCTCCCACTTGCCCTGGGCCTTGAGGATGAGTTCAATAAGTTCTCTGACTGCCCCTCTTCCCCCGGTCCTTTTGGTAATATAGATAGATGCCTCTTTTACCTCCTGGGCGGCGTCGGCCACCGCTACTGGCAGCCCCACTCGCCTCAGAAGCGGCAGGTCCGTAAGGTCGTCGGCCATAAACGCCACTTCCTCATCTTTGAAGCCGAACTTTTGCAGTATCTTTTCATAAGGAATGATTTTATCTTTGGCATCCTGATAACATTGCTCAACGCCCAATTCCCCGGCCCGCGCCAGAACTGCCGCTGACTTGCGGCCGGAGATAAAGGCGCACTGCAGCCCGCTTCTCAATAGGTATTTTATACCGGAGCCGTCCCGGGCATTGAAAAATTTGGTTTCCCTGCCCCGGTCATCAAGGATTATGCGTCCGTCGGTCAGCACCCCGTCCACATCCAGAATTAGAAGCCTCACCCGTTTCAATCTCGTCTGCAGGTCTTCTTTTTCCATTTCAGTCGCAAGCGGCACTCACCAGATTACCCCAACCTCCAGCAGGTCTTGCACATCAATTATTCCGGCGAGTCTTCCCTCTTCATCCACCACCGGAATCTCGTCAATCTTGTATTCTTGCAGTATGCGGAAGGCCTCAGTAGCCAGGCTGCCCAGTTTGATGGTCTTGGGGTTCCTGGTCATCACCTCACCTATGGGCCGCTTGAGTAATCCCCTGTCCTTAAGGAGTTGGCGGCGCAGGTCCCCGTCGGTAAATATGCCGATGAGTTTGCCTTCCTGATCAACGATGGAGACGGCCCCGGCCCGCCCCGGCACCTGGCTTACCAGACTTGTCGCCTCCTCCACGGTAATCCCCGCCGTTGCCGTAGGATTTTTTTCCTTCTCCCTCATTACATCCTCCACCTTGAGAACCTCTTTAACACTGTTGCCTGCGGGGTGATAAAAGGCGACCTCTTTTTTGGCGAAACCTTTCCTCTTTAATACCGATAAGGCCAGTGCATCGCCCAGCGCCAGCATAGCCGTGGTCGAGGCGGTGGGGGCAAATTCTAAAGGGGATGCCTCCTCAATTTTGCCCAAATCCAGAACCACATCGCTGTGTTTTCCCAGAGGAGATTCCGGCGCGCCGGTGATGGCGATAATCTTCGCTCCAATTTTAGAAATAGGCCCCAAAAGCCCCACTTTCTCATGAGTTATCTCAGCGGTCTGGCCGCTATTGGAAAGGATAACCACGACATCGTCTTTAGTTACCCGGCCCAAATCGCCGTGACGGGCTTCAGCGGGATGGAGCCAGAGCGAAGGCGTGCCGGTGGAGGCCAGAGTGGCGGAGATTTTCTGACCGATTATCCCGGACTTACCCATACCGGAGACCACCACCCGCCCGCGGCAGTTCAGGATTAAATCCACCGCGCGCTCAAAGTCCTTGGTCATCCGTCCGGCCAAATCTTCCAGGGCGCGGGCCTCGCTCAGTATCACCTCTTTTGCATAATCTATCCCCATCATCGGCTCCTTGGGACGCCTCAGCCTATATCAAAAGCAGGACTTATTAGGCGAGAATTTATCCTGTGCCTTGTTTTGCGCATAATATCAGTAATCTGAGAAAAATCAAGAGAAAAGAGTAGCCCCTCTTCAAAAGCGGCATACCTGGACGGGACTCATCCCGAGTTATCTTATTCTACCGCTTTCTCGGCAAGTGTGTCTGAAGATAGGTTTCCCTTGACAGTGAGGAAAAATCAAATAGAATTAACTTAAATTTTTGGGCAGGAGGTGGAGGTGGCTGCGCCCACATTATTCGTTCTCGCGCTTTATTTGGTCATTGTGATTATCTCCATTACGCTGCACGAATACGCCCACGGCTGGATGGCCGTGCGCTCGGGAGATCATACGCCCGAAGATGCCGGAAGGCTCACCCTCAATCCTCTGCCCCACATTGACCCCATCTGGACTATAATTTGTCCCATCTTAATGGTGATTTTTTTAGGCTTTGCCCTGGGTGCAGCAAAGCCGGTGCCCATCAACCCTCACAACTTCCGCAATCTCAAACGGGACTACAGGCTGGTCTCTTTTGCCGGAGTGGCGGTAAATTTTCTTCTGGCCGTGATACTAAGCCTTCTTCTGCGGTTCTTTCAGGCCACTTCCGGCGGTGCGCTTACCTATGCATCCATCGTCCTGGGAATGGGGGTGATGACCAATTTCGCCCTTTTCATCTTTAACCTCATCCCCATACCTCCGCTGGATGGCTCCAAAATCCTGCGTTCGTTTTTGCCCGACTCCATCGGCGACTCCTATGAGCGAATGGGCCTTTTGGGAATTATCCTCATCGTGGCATTTGTGGTCCTTTTCGGCGGATTTTTCTTCTACGCAGTGGCCTTTTTCTGGCGTTTAGTAGGCCTTGATATGCAATTGATGGGAGAGATTCTTTACAGTTTTTCTCAGGAGATGGGTAACCTTAGAGGGATATTCTGATGGCAAAGAAAAAGCGAATACTTTCGGGAATGCGGGTGAGCGGCCCCCTTCACTTGGGGCATCTGGTCGGAGCGCTTCTCAACTGGGCCGCGCTTCAGAAAGAATACGAATGTTTCTATATGATAGCGGACTGGCACGGGCTTATGAGCGAATACGAAGACCCCAAAAGGGTGCCTCATTTCGCCCGGGAGTACGCAATAGATTACATCGCCTCTGGATTAGACTCGGAGCGAAGCGTCATCTTCATCCAGAGCGATGTGCTCCAGCATGCTGAACTTCATCTATTGCTTTCCACCATCACGCCTCTCGGGTGGCTGGAGCGCTGCCCTACTTACAAAGAACAAAAGGAGCAGATACAGGATAGAGACCTCAACACCTACGCCTTTCTGGGCTATCCCGTGCTTCAGGCCGCAGACATACTCGTCTATCGCGCGGACTATGTGCCCGTGGGCGATGACCAGGTTCCTCATATAGAAATCGCCCGGGAGATTGCCCGGCGCTTCAATCATCTTTATGGCACCGTTTTTCCTGAGCCTCAGGCACTCCTCAGCAAAACCCCACGCCTGCTGGGGCTGGACAGGCGCAAGATGAGCAAAAGTTACGATAACTTCATCGCCCTGGCCGACCCGCCCCAGACCATACGCCAGAAGATAGCCGGTATGTTCACCGACCCCCAGCGCAAACGCAAGAGCGACCCCGGCCGCCCGCAGTTTTGCAATGTCCATACCTATTACGAAATCTTCGCCCCGGATGAGGCCCCGGAGGTGGCCGAAAAATGCCGCAAGGCCCTCTGGGGCTGTACCGAGTGTAAAGCGCATCTGGCCGAGCGCCTCCTGGAATACCTCGCTCCACTTATCTCCAAACGAAATGAGTTGCTGGCTAATCCCGAACTTGTCACCGAAGTCTTGAAAAAAGGCGCCCAGAGGGCCAAAGAAGTGGCCGAGGCCACGATGAGCCAGGTGCGCAGCGCCATTTTTGGCGCATAGCCCGTAAAGGCTAATTATGAGCCAGGAATATCGCGTCCAACTTGAGATTTTCCAGGGCCCGCTGGACCTCCTGCTCTACCTCATTCGCACCAACGAGGTGGATATACGCGACATCCCCATCGCCCGGATAACCGAGCAATATCTCAAGTTTATGGAACTATTTGAGGCGCTGGATTTGGATGTGGCCAGCGAATTTGTGGTGATGGCCTCAACGCTTCTGGAGATAAAGTCGCGGATGCTCCTTCCGGCTGAGGAGCGAGAGGAAGAGGCCGACCCCAGAGAGGAACTGGTGCGCCAACTTCTGGAATATAAGAAATTCAAGGATGCCGCCGGGGCCCTGGCGGATAAGGCGCGCCTTCAGGAAGAGCGTTTCGGCCGGTTTCCTGCGGAAAGGCCCGCGCCCCAGTTGGACAAGAGCGAGTATTTGGCGGATGTGGAAATGTGGGACCTGTTTTCGGCCTTCTCCCGCTTGATGCGTGAGACCTACGCCCATCTGCCGGAGATAACCCTCACCGACGAAGTGCCCTTGAGTAAGTATATGGATGAACTATTGAGGCGGGTGAGCGAAGGCTCCGGGCTCACTTTTGAAGAACTTTTTCGGCCCGGGACCGAGCGGCAGGAGATGGCCTTAATGTTCATCGCGCTTCTGGAGCTAATACGCCAGGGGAAACTGCGCGCCGAACAGGAGCGCGACTTCGGCCCCATCCACATCTTTGCTTTGTAGATTATTCATCCGAGTGACGAATTTCCAGTGACGAGTGACGGATTTCAAAGCCTGTAGCGTCGTGATTCTGTCCCGACGATTATTCCAAGGAAAGGAGGGCAAGATGGCCAAAGGCGAGCCCAAGATAGTGCGGGAAGTGATGCATCGCGGCGTGGTTACGGTGGACCTGGATACCTCCATCCGCGATGTGGTTAAGACTATGGTGGATAATAGTGTTCATACCGTGGTGGTGGTGGATGAGGGCGCGCAAGCCTGCGGGGTCATCACCAAGGTGGATGTGCTCAAACATTACGGCAAGGATGTGGACAAACTCACTGCCGAGGACATAATGACGCCCAGGATAATAAGCATCTCCGCGGAGGCGCTGGTCTCCGAAGCCGTGGGTATGATGCAGGTGAAAAAGGTGCACCAACTCATTATCGTCAAGGACGAAGCCGCCCAGCGCCGCCGCCCCATCGGCATCATCTCCGTGAGCGATGTGGTGGAGGATATGGTGAAATAAGGCCTGGCGAATATACTGGAAGCAAAATAAATCCAACATCCGCTGGAACGAGGAGCAGCATATCTTTGAGGTGGTGGAGGGAGAAGGGAAATAAGTGCGGTTTTGTCGGGCCGGTCGCTGGGCCGGTCGCAAGAAATTCTATGAAGAAAGTTTTAGCCTATGTCTCGGAGAATACAAGACCCTGTTGCCCGTTGGGCCCTTAGGATAGCGCTGATTTTTGCCCTCTTAGGTCTTGCTTTGGTGGTGGCAGATCCATTACTTACCTGGTTATCTTTGCAAGGCTCGATTAGTAGAGGAATAAGCCCCGGCAGGCGGAATATTCTAAGTATCCGGCATGCCTTATACATTTATAATTATGAATATGGAGAATTACCTTATGATCGGCGAGGTCCTGAATTCGCCTTATACAAATTGAAACCTTTTGTGGAAGATGTTAACCTCTTTAGATGTCCAATTGGAGATAAGATAAACCCTGGCCCACCGGCCTGGGATGATGCGAATCATCGGCTTCTTAATTCTGATTACGACTATATCAACCAACCAGGTATCAATATGCAAGACCATAGCAGAGAAATATATTTAGTAATCCTGGCTGAAAGGACAGGTGTTAGGAAGTCTGGCAAGGTATACCTGAACAAAATCGGGGTTACAGGCTGGTTCAAATACGATAAGGAAGCGCCAAAAGAAATAGTGGGCAAAGTCGGCAAATATCATAACGGTTCTGGGGGATTCCAGGAGAGACAACAAACAGATTGACCTGATATTTTGACTATCTATTTGGTCGAAAGAATACACTTCTTAATCAATCTGTAAGGTGTCGACGATCATTATAGAATATAGTTGTTTCTTTTTCTACGACACTGCAGGAAACAGGACCAGACTCATCAAAGACGGCACCACCACGGTGACCTACGCATACGACATCGCCGATAAATTCACCAAAGAGATTAAGCATTAAGCCAGCATTCCTTAAAAAATTTTTCTTGACTGACTCCACCCATAGTAAATATAATCCAGCAGGAAAGAATTTATCTCTATTAGCCAAAGTGATTATGTAATGCTTCTCGCCTATCAGGAACAGGTTAACACCGACAACGGAGAGCGAGGATGCAGGACAAGCGAAGGAAAAGAGGGATTGGGATAGCGATTGGTCTTTTGATTGGTTTATTGGCTACCTGGTGTTATCTCGTTTATGTATTGAATGCGTCGCTTTTGACTGCAACGGGCGCAATGTTTTTTGCATTGTTTACAGTAATAATTGTAATGGTCTTATCTCATCGTTATGCAAGACAAATTAAGCGCTTCCTGCCCAAGTTCGCAACAGTCTATCTTCTGCTCTGTTTTATTGCGGTCGTTGTCTTCTTGCTTATGGCCTGGCATACGGATATTGAGAGTAGAAAGCTGCTTGGCAGTTCTCTCTTGGTAGTAGGTATGGGTTCAACCATATACTTGTACATTCGACTCAGACAGTGGCGATATAGAACCTTTCTGCTCTTGGCGCTTCCTGTCCTGATGGTTCTAAGTGATTATTTAGCAGGACGAATACATCTTTGAACATAACATCGCTGACAAACTCACCAGAGAAATAGAAG
>Ga0111219_1023_pt1 | contig 16759 bp, 16 predicted proteins | sample DeeMarSWOR152_54_FD_80368 | JGI IMG/M metagenome (GOLD analysis project Ga0111219, IMG submission 80368) | Planctomycetes bacterium DG_23
AACCCTCCTTAGATTATTCTCCGGGAAAAAGCATGGCCTCGGCGAAGATTTGCTGGAAATCGCTCCTGCCGGCGAGTTCGATATACTCAATCTCTTGCGAAAGGCGTTCGGCAATTTGGCGAAAGTCCTTGTTGAGGAGCACCAGTTTTGCTCCGGCTCCGGCGGCGTTGCCGATAAACTTCATCCGCGCTGAGGGAATAGGGGGAAGAAGGCCAATTCTTCTTGCGCTTTCGGGCCTCAGGTAGTTGCCAAAAGCCCCGGCCAGAAGCAATTCTTCAATATCGTCATCACTCACGCCCAGTTCTTTTTTAAGCACTTGAAGCCCGGCGAAGATGGCCCCTTTCGCCAGTTGTAATTCACGCACATCGCGCTGGGTGAGGAGGATATCTCTTGCCCTTGGACCGTCCGCCGTAGGCTCTCGGCCCTTTGTGCGGGCGAGCAGGAATGAATTGCCCTTCTCTCTCGGGATGATGCGCTCTTGGAGCGCCGGGGGAAGACCGCTTAACTCTTCGCGCTGGTTGATTTTTCCGGTGGGATGGATGATGCCGGCATCCAGAAGCCCGGCAACGGCATCCACCAAGCCGGTGCCACAGAGACCTACTGGTTCGCCGCCGCCGAGGACGCTAAGGTGCACATCCTTATCAATCCTCACCCTTTCAATCGCCCCCTCGGTGGCACGCATACCGCAGGCAATCCTGGCCCCCTCAAATGCCGGGCCGGCGGCACAGGAGCAGCAAATGAGCCGCTCGCTCGTCCCCAGAAGCAGTTCCCCATTTGTGCCCACATCTACCGCCAGTTTGATACCATCGCTCTGGTATATGCCGCTGGAAAGCGCTACCCCTATAGTGTCGCCGCCGAGAAAACCGGCGATATTGGGCATAGTGTAGATATTACCCGCCGGAGAAATGCGGACGCCCAGCTCACCGGCCCGCACATTTACCGCCCCTCGAACCACCGCGGTATAAGGGGCCTGGGCGATGGAAGTGGGATTTATGCCCAGGAAGAGGTGGCTCATCGTGGTGTTTCCGACCAGCGTAAGTTCATAGATTGCTTGAGAGGAAATGTCCGCCTTCTGGCAGAGTTCATCAATTATCTCATTTATGCAGGAACTGGCCAGGGACTGGAGTTGGTCAAGCGAAGTGGGGTCCTTTTGCACTGAAGCGATGCGGGAGACCACATCATCACCGAAAGGCACCTGAGGATTGGTGCGGGCGGCCACGGCGAGCTGCCTCCCTTTAGTTAAATCCAGAAGATAGCCCACGACCGTTGTGGTGCCCAGGTCAACTGCAACGCCGAAATTTTTATTCGTGGTATCTCCAGGTTCAATGGCAAGAAAGCGCTTTTCAGCCAGAGCCGCGGTAAATTTGAAGTCGCCCGCCCTGATACTCTGGGCCAAATCCCGGAGCAAGGGCAAGGGGATTTGGGCGCTGAGGCCACCGGCCTCAAGGGCCTCACGGATGCGGTCGGTGTCGCTACGCTGGTCGCTTATTGAGGGAGGCGCGAGCGAGAAAAAGTGCTTGCTTATGGCGGGATTTAGCAAAGTGGCGCCTTCTTTAGTTTCAGAAAGGATTTTTTGCTCAAGAGCGCGACTTTCATAAGGGACGATGATGGTAAGGGGGCGGACAATTTCCGTCTGACAGGCAAGGCGAAGGCCTCTTTTGAGGTCTTCTTTTGAAATGAATTTTCGGTCCGCGGCACCCGGCGGTGGAGGGTTTTGGGGGATTAAGATGCGACAATTGCCGCAGATGCCTTCACCGCCGCAGGGGCTATTTAGTCTGAGTCCCACGGCAGTGGCCGCCTCCAGCACGCTGGTGCCCGGGGGGACATCTACAGTCTTTCCATCAGGATTAAAGATAACTTTCATAGTCTTAAAGAGAAAACCGGTATTAAAAGATTGTATGGCGAAGCAAATTTAAGAAAGAAATTATACACCAATTCGACCCCGTGTCAAGGAGGATAGAGGGCAAAATTATGCTTAAGGCCAAGGAAAAGATTTGACACCAAAAGACTTATGTTTTAAAATAATGAAGTTGTCAGATACCCTTATCGGTCTTTAATTAAGGTGGTATAAGATGGCCAAAGGAAAAGAAAAAGACGAACTTTTTGAGGTATTTCGGCGCATAGAGGCGGTAAGGCAAGGCGCCAAGAGAGAAGCGCCGGAAGAAGTGCCCGAAGAAGCCGAGGAGGAAGAAAAGTTACTGCCAGGTGGGAAACCGCCCGTCTCCGTAGCCTTCCGGGAGCCCGCGCACAGATTCTCCATAGGAAGAAAATCACAGATAATCCTTTCTTTGAGTTTCAATGCCTGCATAGGGCTTGCGGTAGGGTTTGTTCTCTTTTGCGGGCTTGTTTATGGCATAAGTTTTTGGCTGGGCAAGCAGGCTCGACCGAAGACCATACCAGAGATAAGAAGCACGGTGGAAAAGGAACCGGGGCCTCTGGATTTGGCCCGGGAAAGACGCCCAGAAGAACCTACCCCGCCCGCCGTAGGCGACTATGCACTGCGCATAATTTCTTACGGCGCAGGCCAGGAAGATAAGGTTCAGGATGTTTTGCAGTTTCTGGAAGAACAAGGGGTGCCCAGGCTAAAATGGGTAAGAACTCAAGACGGCCGTTTTATAGTGGTGTATTCAGGGCCTTATCCTGACCGGGAGGACCCCCATCTAAAGGAATTGCAGGAAAAGGTGCGTGGGCTTCTCTTTAAAGGAAGAGAAGATTTCAAAGATGCAAATATCGTGAGACTCGTTCGCCGCGGATAAATATTTTTTGGAGGCCGGAGAATGGCTATCCACAAGAGCCTTAAGACCAAAGGTAAACTCAGTCGACACCGCAATGTCCTCTCCCGCAGAGAAAGAGTGGAGATTTTGCGCAAGGAAGGGAAATGGGAGGAAGGAGATTCGGTTTTTGGTCTGGCCAAGGTCAAGCATATTAAGGAAAAGCGCAAGGTCAAACCCCCTAAAGCCCCGACCCCTGCTGAAGTTGCTCCAGAAGCAACCGAAGAAACCGAAGAAACCGAAGAAAAGGCCGGCCGCTGATCTATTATCTGGTCTTAAGGGAATCGAGCGATGTTCGCCAAAAGGATGGCCCAAATCAATTCCTCCGGGATTCGCAAGGTTTTCGACCTGGCTCAAGATTTGCAAAATCCGGTCAATTTTAGCATCGGCCAGCCCGATTTTGATGTCCCACAGGAGATTAAGGCCCGGGCCATTTCCGCCATTGAGCAGGGCTTCAATAAATATACCCTTACCCAGGGCATACCCGAACTTCGGGAGCGCGTCAGAGCCCACATAAAAGAAACCCGTAATTTCCAACCTGAAGCGGTGCTTATCACCTCAGGGGTCTCTGGAGGGCTTCTTCTTGCCTCTATGGCCCTCATAGACCCTGGGGACGAGGTTTTGCTCCTCGACCCCTATTTTGTTATGTATAAACACCTGACGGGCCTGGTGGGCGGAATTCCCAAATTTGTGAATACCTACGGTGACTTTCGCTTGCGTCCGGAGGCCCTGGAGGAAGTCCTCAGCGAAAAGACCAAGATGGTGCTTTTTAATAGTCCCAATAATCCCACGGGAATTACCGCCCGTGAAGAGGAACTTAAGACGCTGGCTTCCTTTGCCAAAAGGCATAACCTTTTCATCATCGCCGATGAAATCTATGACCATTTTGTTTATGACGGGCCTTACCGGAGCATATCCGCCTATACGGATAATCTGCTTCTTTTAGGCGGATTTTCCAAGACCTATGCGATGACCGGGTGGAGGTTGGGATATGCGGCCGGGCCGGCGGACCTCATCGGCGAGATGACCAAACTGCAACAATTTTCGTTTGTGTGCGCCCCGGCTATGGTGCAGCAGGCAGCCCTGGTGGCCTTTGACCTGGATGTAAGTAGATTCCAGGAGGAATACAGAAAAAAACGCAACCTCATCTACGAGGGATTAAAGGGCGTATATGATGTAGTGCGGCCGGATGGCGCCTTTTACATCTTCCCGGAGGTGCCCTGGGGTAAAGATGAGGAGTTCGTGGCCGAGGCTATAAGAAAAAATTTACTCATTATACCGGGAAGCGTTTTCTCCGAACGAAATACCCATTTTCGCATCTCCTATGCTACTTCTAATGAAAACATAGAAAAGGGCATCGAGATTTTGCGCTCTCTGGCTGGAGGATAATGAGAGGCCCTGAAGAGAATTTTTTGTGTTGACAAAGTCCCCCGAGGTATGTATAAATTTTATTTTTGACATTAAGATAAACGGTTAAAAGGAATTTTTGTGAGATTTAATCTTATTGACCGAATTACAGATATAGAAAAAGGCTCGAGAATAACGGCAATTAAGGGCCTTTCTTTGGCCGAGGAATACCTGGCCGACCATTTTCCAGATAATCCGGTTATGCCCGGAGTGCTGATGCTGGAGGCCCTGGTGCAGGCCGGGGCTTATTTGGTTCGTGCCAGCAAGGATTTTTCCCCCAGCGTGGTCATTATGACCGAGGCGCGCAATGTGAAGTACGGTCATTTTATCGCCCCGGGCGACCAGTTGCAAATTGAAGTTACACTGCTCAATTTAGAGGGCGATAAAGCCAGATGTCGGGGTCGTGGGATACTTTCGGGCCAAACTGTGGTGAGCGCCGGTTTCGTCTTGAGTCTGATCTCTCTGGAAGACAAAAATCCGTTTTACAGAAAAAATGACCAGGCCATCCGAGAGGCGGCTAAAGAGAATTTCATCCTTTTGGGGGGCCAGAAGTTGCTGGAGGGAAGCGAACCTTGAGGCTTGAGGATAAGGTAGCCATAGTCACCGGTGGTGCGCAGGGCATAGGTCGCTCCATCACCAGCACACTGGCTCAAGAAGGCTCCGCGGTGGTGATAACGGATGTGAATAAGGAGGGAGCCGAGGCTTTGGCCGAGGAAATCAACTCCGCAGGGGGCCAGGCGCTGGCGCTTGAGGGCGATGTGCGCAGCGAAGATGATGCCCAGAAGGTGATCGATGCGACGCTGGAGAGTTTTCAGCATATAGATATACTGGTCAACAATGCCGGCATAGTCAGAGATTATCTCGTTATATCTATGAAGCCTGCGGACTGGCAGGATGTTATTGACATAAATTTGGGCGGGGTTTATAACTTTTCCCGCAAGGTCATCAGGCCAATGCTTATGGCCAGAAGCGGCAAGATAATAAACATCGCCTCACTGGCCGGGATTACTGGCGGCCGGGGTCAGGCAAACTATGCTGCCAGCAAGGCCGGGATAATCGCCTTCACCCGGGCGCTGGCCCTGGAACTTGCCCCCAAAGGTATTACCGTAAATGCCGTAGCACCGGGAATGGTGGTAACGCAGATGAGCGAGAGGGTGCGTAGTTTCACGCAGGATAAAGTGAAATCCCTCATACCTCTTGCGAGATACGCCGAGCCGCAGGATATTGCCAAAGTGGTTCTATTTTTGGCGTCTTCTGATGCTGATTATATTACCGGACAGGTCATAGTAGTGGATGGCGGTCTGGGCCTGGGCCCCAGATGGTAAAAAGAGATTACACTACAAAAAGACATTAGGGCTGAAAGTAAGGAGGCCGGGCTGAATGGCTGATAAGCAAGAAGTGCTTCAAAAGGTGCAAGAAATCCTCACGGATGCCCTGGGAGTGGATGAAGAGGAGGTAGCCGAGGATGCCTCTTTAGTGGCCGACTTGGGGGCCGAATCCATCGACTTTCTGGACATCGTCTTCAGATTGGAGAAAACCTTCAATATCAAGATACCCCGCGGAGATTTGTTCCCGGAAGACCTGCTCTCCGACGAACAGTATGTCCAGGAAGGGAAAATCACCCCAGAAGGCTTAAAAGTGCTCAAGGAAAAAGTGCCTTATGCGGATTTGAACGAATTTGAAAAAAACCCCGATGTAAGCGGGGTGGCCAATCTGTTTACCGTGGGAATGATAGTGAGTTATGTAACTGACCGGCTGGCTTCGTAAGCCACTTAGCCAGGCCCGCTCGAGCCTTTGGCCTTTCTGGAAATCTTTATGCGCTGGTTCTTAATTGATAAATTCATAGAGATTCAAAAAGGGAAATACGCCAAAGCCATAAGAAATATTACCCTGGGGGAAGACCACCTGCACGACCACTTCCCCACTTTCCCGGTTATGCCCAATTCCCTCATCATAGAATCCCTGGCCCAGACCGCCGGCATCCTGGCTGGCTATAGTGAAGATTTTGAGCAAAATGTCATCCTGTCCAAGATTACTAAAGCCGTCTTTCACCGTATGGCACGCCCCGGGGACCAGTTGCTCCTGGAGGCCCGCATAGTGGATTTGCGTGATGAAGGGGCCTGGCTGGATGCCTCGGCCACGGTAGATGGCGAGATGCTGGCCGAGGCTTCACTTATGTTCGTTCACTGGCGGGGAGAACTTCCCTCTGGAAGGCCGCTCAGTAATTTTGTCTTCAATGAAGAATTTGTGTCCTTTTTTTGGGCCAATTTAGCCCCGCCTTCTATCAAGGAGAAGAAAAATAGTCCATCCGCAAGATAGAAAGGTAGTTGTAACCGGGCTGGGCGCGATAACGCCCGTAGGCATAGGCAAGACCGCTTTCTGGCAAGCCCTCATTGCCGGCGTCTCAGGCGTTGATTACATCAGCGCCTTTGACACCGACCCTTTCCCGGTGAAAATAGCCGGTGAGGTCAAGGACTTCTCCATCAGGGATTTTCTGGAAAACCGCAAGTCCCTCAAGGTGATGGCCCGGGACATACAACTTGCCGTGGCCGGAGCGAAACTCGCCGTAGATGATGCCGCAGTAGAAGAAAACCCCATAGACCGCACCCGTTTCGGGGTTTCGCTTGGCGCCGGCCTCATTTCCTCGGATGTGGACGAATTAGCCCTGGCTGTAATCCGCTCCGTGGATGAGAGCGGTGAATTCAGTATGAAGATTTTCGGCGAGGAGGGCCTGCGTAATCTTTTCCCCCTCTGGCTTTTGAAATACCTGCCCAATATGCTGGCCTGTCATATCTCCATTATTCACGATGCTCAGGGACCCAATAACACCATTACCGCCGGCGATACCTCCGGCATTCAGGCTATCGGTGAGGCCTCACGCATCATCCAGCGTGGCGATGCAGACATAATGCTGGCTGGTGCTGCTGAATCCAAAGTCCACCCTTTGACCATCGTCAGACAGCATCTTCTGGGCAACCTCTCCGAGAGAAGCGATGAGCCCAAAAAGGCCTCGCGACCCTTTGAAAAGAATAGAGACGGCTTAGTATTGGCCGAGGGCGCCGGCGTGGTAGTGCTGGAAGAAATTTCTCATGCAGAAGAACGAGGGGCAAAAATCTATGGTGAAGTTGTGGGCTTCGGTTCGTCCTCTTCTGCCTGTGCGCCTAATAAAGCCGATGCGGACGGCCAGGGCCTGGCTCGCTCAATAAAGGCAGCCTGTGCCGATAGCGGCCTTAACGACGGGAAGATAGATTATATCCTCGCCCACGGCCTCTCCTGTCCCCTCAGCGATGTGGCCGAGACCCGGGCGATTAAAGAGGCTCTGGGAGAAAGGGCAAAGCAAATACCGATTTCTGCCATAAAATCGATGACCGGACATTGCGGAGCCGCCAGTGGGGCTATAGAGGTAATCGCTGCGGCACTGGCCCTGAAAAATTCCAGGATTCCTCCCACCATAAACTACGAAGAAAACGACCCGGAGTGTGACCTGGACTATGTCCCTAACGAAGCGCGGGAATTCGCGCCGAGAGCGGTATTAGTGAATAGTTTCGGTTTCGGCGGGCAAAACTCCAGCCTGGTGCTACGCAAGTTGAAATGAAGTCGAGGCGAGTTAGTGAGAGGAAATACCAATAGACGCAGAGCGGTCATTACCGGCATAGGTGCGGTAACGCCTTTAGGGCCGGATGTGAAAAGCACCTGGGAGGCGCTGAAAGAAGGCCGTTCCGGCGTCGGCCCGGTGACCTTGTTTGACGCCTCTACCTTTCCCTCGCGCATTGCCGCTGAGGTGACTGACGAGAGTTTCAAGAAATATCTGCCCGATGTCGAGCACTATAGCCAGGCCGGACGCAATACATTCTTCGGCATTGCTGCTGCTATGATGGCTGCTGGTGAAGCGGGGCTGGACCATGCGGTGAAGGACCCGAGGCGCTTTGGAATATATTTTGCTTCCGGTGAAGGGATTGCAGACTTTCGCAATCTGACAACAATTGTTCAGAACAATTGGCACGGCAATGGGGTGGAGATGCCGGCGTTGCTGACCCAGGGCGCGAGGGTATTAAATCCGCTGCGCGAACTGGAGCAAGAACCTAATATGCCTGCAGGCCACCTGGCCGCCATATTCAACGCCCAGGGGCCCAATTTGAATACGCTCACCGCCTGCGCCGCCTCCAGCCAGGCCATCGGCGAAGCCACGGAGATTATCCGCCGCGGGGATGCCGATATTATGCTCTCCGGCGGCGCCCATTCTATGATTCATCCCCTGGGGATGGGAGGATTTTGCCTCCTCAACGCCCTTTCCACACAAAATGAAGAGCCCACTAAGGCGAGCCGCCCTTTCGACCGCAAGCGCGATGGATTCGTTCTGGGGGAAGGTGGAGGCGCGGTCATCCTGGAAGAACTTGAGTTCGCTAAATCCCGCGGGGCTCACATACACGCTGAGGTGCTGGGTTATGGCTCCACCTGCGACGCCTTCCGCATTACCGATATGCACCCGGAGGGCCGGGGAGGCATCGCTTCTATGCGCGCCGCTCTTGAAGATGCTGGGGTAAGTCCCGAGGATGTTGATTACATAAACGCCCACGGCACTTCTACCTTGGTTAACGACCGCATAGAGACCCTGTCCATAAAAAAATTCTTCAAAGAAAATGCTTACGAGACACCGGTGAGTTCTACAAAGTCTATGACCGGACATTTGATAGCCGCAGCAGGCGTGGCCGAAATCATCGCCTGCATTATGACCATCCAGGATGGCGTGATCCCCCCCACCATCAACTACGAAAATCCTGACCCGGACTGCGACCTGGACTATGTGCCCAATCAGGCCCGAGAGGCGAAAGTGGATGTGGTCCTTTCCAACTCCTTCGGCTTCGGCGGCCAGAATGTCTGCCTCGTAGTTAAGAAGTTTAGCAAATGAAAAAGACGGGTATTCCACGAAAAATTGTTAGAAGACTGTTAGAAGTGCCCGGTTATCTTGTCAAGCAAGGATGCCGCAGTAAGGCCTTGCGCTTCCTGCGGAACACTTCATCTGCCCGGGCCATCCAGGAAGAGGTGCTTCTGGGCATCTTGCGCAAAAACGAAAAAAGCGAATTCGGCCAGAAGTACGGTTTTGCAAAAATAAAAAGTGCGCAGGAATTCAAAAGCCAAGTTCCCATATTCACTTATGAAGACCTGAGAAGTGACATTGAAAGAGTTAAGGCCGGCCAGACAACTTGTCTTTTCGGACCCGACGAAAAGGTGCTTATGTTTGCCCTCACCTCGGGCACCACATCCAAGCCTAAGTTCATACCGGTCACCCCCGCCAGCCTAAAAAAATACCTCCAGGGTTGGAAGGTTTGGGGCGGCTTTCTCCTCTTTGACCACCCGGATGCATTTTCTGGCTATGCCCTGCAGGTTGTCAGTCGACAGAAAAAACCCCCTTTAAGGGGCATCATCCCTTGCGGCAGCATCTCCGGGTTCATTGCTGATACGCAAAATCCACTTTTCAAATTAACCTATGTCGGCCGCAGCAGCGGATTGATTGAAGAGCCTTTAGGTCGTTATTATTATTTTCTGCGCTCGGCCATAGAAGAAGACATTACCTTTATTACCACCCCCAATCCCTCCACCCTCGTCCTTTTGGGAAGGCTCGTTGATGAAGAAAAAGAAAAGATAATAAAGGATGTGCACGATGGCACTTTAAGCCGCAAGATGCCTATCCCACAAACAGTTTGCAAGCGCATTGAGCGACGGCTTAAACCCAATAAAATCCGCTCCCGGGAATTGGAAAGGGTAGTTGAGAAAAGCGGGCGACTCCTTCCCCGGGACTTCTGGCCTCATCTTAAAGTCCTCGCCACTTGGAAAGGCGGCTCGGTTTCTATTTATCTTCCGGGCCTAAAGGAGTTTTTTGGCGATGTGCCCGCGCGAGATATAGGCCTGGTCGCCTCCGAAGGCCGCTTTACCATCCCCACCACCGACCAGGGAGCCGCCGGTCTTCTGAACTTCCCGGCATCATTTTTTGAATTCATCCCCGAAGAGGAGATAGAAAGTGAAAAACCCACCACTTTTCTTTGCGATGAACTTGCAGTGGGCAAAAACTACTTCCCCCTCTTGACTTCCTCCGGTGGTCTATATCGCTATAATATACTGGATTTAGTACGGGTCGTCGGTTATTGTTATCAGGCCCCCTTTTTGGAATTCTTGAGCAAAGGCAAACATTTCTCTTCCATCACCGGCGAGAAAATCTCCGAGTTCCAGGTGGTGGAGGCGGCAAAGGCGGCCGCGAAAGTTTGTGGATTTCATTTAGACAACTTTCGCCTCGCTCCTTTCTGGGCTACAACTCCCTACTACGGCGTAATGCTTGAAGAAAGAGGCATTCCCGAGGAAAAACTCAAAAGTTTTGCGGAAAAGTTTGAGGAAAATCTGGGCCGTTCAAATATTGAATACCTGGAAAAACGACGCTCTCAGCGCTTGGACCCCATAAGGGTCAAGATTATCCCCGCGGGAACCTTTGCACAAGAAAAGGCCTCCCTCATTGCCGGTCGCGGCGCTATCGCCGAACAGTACAAGCACCCCTTCCTTTCCAAAGAGATTCACCGGGATAGCACACTCAATATCCTGAGAGAAATAGGTCCGGGACCGAATCCTACTGACAATGAGGCGCATTTTGTGCGGCAAGGGTCTGGTAGTCAGGGTGACTCCGGGTGTTAGCCAGGCGACAGCCAGGCCGGCTTCTGACGGCCTGACCTCGACTAAGGGTTAGCTTTATGGGCGAAAAAATAGATTTAATTAGGCTCTTCGGCCTCAAGAAACTTTCGCGAACTAAACGGCGTCACCAGAAGGCCCAGGGGCTTCTGCGCGGTTATGTGGCTACCTGCGTTATCCAGGCCCTGCTCGAGGAGGGATTTCTTGACCTGCTGAATCAGGAAGGCAGTCTCAACCCAAAAGATTATGCCCAAAGCAAAGGGCTTGAGGCAGAAGTCTTGGAGGCAATGTGTGAATATCTTTACGGCATCAATTTCCTCAGCAAAACTGGCGGACGATATTCCCTAAATGATAAAGCCAAATGGCTTTTGGCCGAACCACGCGGCTCTTTCGACTTACTCTCTGCTTATAGCCCTATCTTCGAAAATATCTTGGAGTTGCTCACCGGTGAGAAAAAATATGGGCGGCAGGTAAAGCGTTCGGAACTTATGGCGGCAAAAGGAGTCGGGGCCTTGGGCAGGCCGATGTTTTTCCCCATTATGCAAGATATGATAAAAAATCAAGGTTTTAAGACCGTGCTTGACCTGGTTGTGGGAGATTTGTCGCTGTTACTTCTTCTGGCTGAGGATAAAGAGATACATGGCTACGGAATCGGAGATTCTGCCGAGGTTGTGGAATATGCCCGAAGCCGGCTTAAAGAACAGGGGCTGGAAGAGCGCTTTTCAGTCTTCGAGGCCGACATATTTGATTTAAAACCTTTGCTCGACGACTTGCAAGATGTGGACCTTATTATTGCCTTCGACCTCCTGCACGAGCATTTGGCCAAAGGCAAAGATAAAATAATCGGGCTTCTTTCAGAACTCAAAAGACTTTTCCCGGGCGCCTCTTTTCTCATTGGAGAATCCCCCAGAAGGGAAATTGCCCAGATTAAAAAAAGCCCTGGTATTTTCCTGGAGCATCACCTTTTCCACAGACTCTCCGAGCAAACGGTTCTTTCGGTTGATGAATGGCTGGATATCTTCGCTCTTGCTGGACTAACTCTTGCAAAAAAACGCTCATTTGGTATAATAGGGCATATTTATTTTCTCCTGCGTTGATAGTGGCATCAGTTGCTCAAAATTCGCTATTTAGATAAGAAGTGATGAATAACTAATCACCCATTGGGGGGAGTCGAAATATGGCTAAGGTTGGCCTCTATGACGCTTCTTATCAGGATATGCGCGAAGTGGTGGCGCAGGTCTTCAACGATTTTCCGCTTGAAGTCAAAGGCAAAAAGGTGTTGGTCAAGCCCAATATGCTGGGCCCTTTTCCGGCAGAGCGCCGGGTTACCACTGACCCCAGCCTGGTTAAAGCCGTGGTGGAGGAACTGGAAGAAAGAGACGCCCAGATAATTGTGGGCGATAACCCTGGAATGAGGGGCTATGGCGGCAATGAGGAATGTGCCCGCCTTTCAGGCATACTTGATGCTGCAGGGGAGCATTTCCAGAATATCGGCATCCACGCCGTTAGTAAAAGCATCAAGTCCCGCTTCATAGATTCGGTTTTAATCTCCAAGGAGGTTCTTGAAGCTGATTTTTATATTTCCCTACCTAAATTCAAGACGCATCTGGCAACCATCATCACCTCTGCGGTGAAGAACAGTTTCGGGATACTGGTTGGCGGGCAGAAGGCAGAACTTCATCGCCAGGCACGAACCTACGAGGATTTCGGAGAGGCCGTGGCCGATGCCTATAGTATCCGCCCGCCCGACCTGGTCATTGTGGACGGGGTGGTGGCCATGCAGGGCAACGGCCCTTCGGCAGGCACTGCTTACCAGATGGGAGAGGTTATCGCCGGAAGGAACGGGGTAGAAGTGGATGCCATTTTGTCACATATGATTGGTGTGTCTCCGGAAAGCATCCCTCAACTCAGAGCCGCCGCCAGTAAGGGGCTGGGAAAAATCAATCCTCCGGAGATAGAAGTAATTGGCGAAGTTCGCCAATTCGAGGATTTTAAGTCTCCTTCTACTCATCCAGCCGGGGGAGGTTTCAGAACATTTTTGGCGCGGATTTTGCCTTATTTCGCCGTAACCCAACCAGTGGTAAATAAAGAAAAATGCACGGCTTGCGGGGAATGCGCTCGCTATTGCCCCTTCGAGGCCATTACCCTTAGCCCTTTGCCCAGAATAGACCCCCAAAAATGTATTTGTTGTTTTTGCTGCCATGAACACTGCCCAGCCGGGGCTATGGAAATTGCCAGGCGCGTGCGCTTTTTTCGCCGAACTTTCAAGTATTAACTTATGGATTGTTTTGTAGCTCCTTACTCGAGAACCGGTCCCGCGCATCTGGCTTTTTTATTTCGATGACGGGTAACAAGTGACGAATGCCCCTAATGGAATGAGGAAAATTTGAGAAAATTGTGGCTAAGAAACTTCTGGGTGTTTTTCGTTGCCTTGAACCTTGCTTGTAAAGCTCGGCACAGAGAAAACACTGAGCATCCCAGCCAAATAGACCCTCAGGCGCTGAATCTGCTTCAAATTTCCCATCAAAATTACCAGGATAATATAAGAGATTATCAATGCATCTTCCTCAAACGCGAGAGGTTTGGGGGGTATCTGGGTAAATTTGAGGAAATTCAAATGAAACTTCGCACTCAGCCTTATAGCATCTATATGAAATGGCTTTCCGGGCGGTATAAAGGGCAAGAGGCACTTTATGTGGAGGGGAAAAACGAAGGTAAACTACTGGTCCACCCGGGTGGTCTATTGGGCTCCATCACCAGCACTTTCCAACTTGACCCTCACGATCCTTTAGCCAAATTGAACTCGTCAGAACCCATTACTAATGCCGGTATGGGTAAGACTCTGGAAAGGACGCTTCTTCATACTCTGGAAGAGTACGAGTCTATTTCTCTCACTATGGATGAAATCGAAGATGAAACCAGCGAGAGAAGTTATTATCGTATTACGAAAGAGCGCCTGGACGAAGACAAAACCGCTGACGCTTATGAGGAAGTAATACTCTATATAGACAAGGAACTCCTTCTTCCGCTTCGCATATTGACCTACGGCTGGGAGGGTAAACTCCTGGGCGAATACATCTACGAAAATGTTAAGATTAATGTGGGCTTAAGTGATGAAGATTTCGACCCCCAAAATGAGGCCTATAATTTTCCTTAACTTATTAGAGATTGGCTACTGACCCTTCGCCGGAGGAAGAAGACTACTGCGGGCAAAACGAGTCCTATGAAAATCGCCCGTTTAACCATTTATCATATTGAAATACCTTTTAAGAGGCGGTTTGCCCACGCCCGGGCCGAGCGCACCCGAAGTGACTCTGTCGTGGTTAAGGTCTCATTGGAAAACGGGCTCGCAGGCTTCGGCGAAGGGTGTCCCAGAAGTTATGTTACCGGCGAGACGGCTGAAAGTGTGTTTAGCGTCATCCAGGACTCAAAAGAAAAAGTCGCATCATTTAGTCCCGCAAATTTTGCCGAAGCGCTGGAAATTTTGCGCTCTTTTAGATTAGATTCAGAAAAAAAGCGCCCTCGCCTTCCAAGTAGTAACGCTGCCAGATGTGCCCTGGAACTGGCACTGCTTGACCTCTCGTCAAAATGTTTTCAGAGATCGTTCGCTGAAATCCTTGAAACCTTACTGCCGCAGGATGTCTTTCAACCTCCCCGGCCGGTTCGCTATAGTGCTGTCATCTCCACCGGAAGTTTGTCCAAGCAGATTACCACGGCCCTGGCTATGCGCCTCTTCGGTTTCAGACAAATAAAGGTCAAGGTAGAGGATTCTGAGAATGATGCGAAGAAACTGCGCTTATTGCGCCGGACTCTGGGGAAAAAGAAAGAGATGCGCATAGATATCAACCAGGCCTTCTCCTTTGACCAGGCGGTAAGGTTTTTTGAAGGAATATCTGACCTGCAAGTGGCAGGCGTGGAAGAACCTCTTGTGGGGCAAGAACTTGAAAGGCTCAAAGAACTTAAAGTGCGCTTTGGCTTGCCCCTAATCGCCGACGAATCCCTGGTCACTTTAGAAGATGCGAGATATTTGGCAGAGGGTGATTTAATGGACATATTTGATATCCGCCTTTCCAAATGCGGCGGGCTAATGCCTTCGGCCGCCATAATTGAATTTGCTCTTAAAAACGGCATAGGCTACGGACTGGGCTCGCATGTGGGGGAAACTGGTATTTTGTCCGCTGCGGGCAGATGGCTTGCCTCTTCGGTAGCCGGACTCAAATTTTTGGAGGGCTCCTACGACCGCTTTCTCCTGAAGGAGAATATCACCTTTCCGGATATAACCTTAGGCTACGGCGGCAAGGCCCCGCCGCTATCCGGACTGGGGCTGGGGGTAAATGTGGATGAGGAAGCCCTGGAGACGGTGGCCACGCGTAAGGAGGAAATCACATTCTGAGCGTCAATATGCTGGAGGAAATAAAAATTTATCCGGGGGCTTTGGGGGCGAAACTTCACTATCGGAAGTGGAGTGTTCCTTCGCCTCGTGGGAGAGTGGTCCTCCTGCACGGCATAGAAAGCCACAGCGGCTGGTATCTGGCGTCTGCATCCTTTTTGGCCCAAAGGGGATTTGCGGTTTATGCTCCGGACCGCCGTGGCTCAGGGCTGAATCTGGAAGCCCGCGGAGACACCCCTTCTTACAAAGCCCTGCTTGAGGATCTGCGTATCTTTATTGAGGGACCGCCCAATGTGTCGCCTTCGGAGGGGCAAGTTCAGCCGCAGGCCAATGAAAAAATAGGCCCGGGCATACCTCTACACTTGATAGGTCTCTGCTGGGGTGGGAAACTCGCCACGGCATTTTCCCTCCTTCATCCAGAGCACATCACAAGCCTCACACTCATTACTCCCGGGCTTGCCAGCAAGGTGGACTTTTCGGGGCGAAAAAAAATGGACATCTTTTTCTCTTCCCTTTTCGCCCCCAGAAAGAAATTCAAGATACCCATTGAAAAGCCGGAGATGTTCACGGCCAACCCTCAAAAGATAGAATATATAAAATCCGATGGCCTGAGACTGAAAGATGCCACCGCGCGCTTTTTCGTCGAGAGCGTAAAATTGGACCTTTTCCTGCGCCAGCGCATCCACCTTCTGAAGAAACCTATATTTTTACTGCTGGCCGGCATAGACCCCATCATAGATAACCAGAAGGTGCTTTCCCTGGTCGAACAAATCCCGGCCGAAGAGAAAAAAATCAAAGTTTATAAAAACTCTCATCATATCCTGGAATTCGAAGAAGATACCCAGGAATTTCTGGAGGATTTGGCGAAGTGGCTGGAGGCTCACGCTCCGTGAGAGAATCAAGATGAAAAAATTACGAACTGCCATCGTCTATTTTTCCCAGACTGGCAATACCGAAAAAGTGGCCAAGGCCATAGCGCGAGGTCTGGCTGAAGTCGGCTCGTCCCCACAACTTATAAGGCTTGAAGAGGCAAGCAAGATAGACCTGAGTCAATTTGACCTCATCGGGGTGGGCACGCCGGTCTTTTTTTACAAAGAGCCTTTTAATGTGAAAGACTTCTTGAAGGCTCTTCCTTCGCTCAAAGGCAAACACGCCTTTTTATTCATAACTATGGGCGGTCACCCGACAAATACTCTCCTCAGAATGGCCAAATTCATTGAAAAGAAAGGCGCCACGGTCATCGGCACTTTTCAAGCCTTTGGCTACGATACCTTCCCTCCCTACATTGGCCAGGATAGGAGGAAGGGACATCCCACAGAGGAGGAACTGCAAGAGGCGCAGAGGTTCGGTCGTGACCTACCCGGGCGTCTGGAAAAAATCCTTTGCGGAGATATGTCTCAATTGCCCCGATTCAAGCGCCAGTATGGCAAATTCTTCCGCCTTTCGCTAATCTTGAAGCCTCCCCTTATGCGCTTCATATTTCCCAAAAAAAATGTGCTTGAAGAGAAATGCACGG
>Ga0111219_1024_pt1 | contig 16623 bp, 11 predicted proteins | sample DeeMarSWOR152_54_FD_80368 | JGI IMG/M metagenome (GOLD analysis project Ga0111219, IMG submission 80368) | Planctomycetes bacterium DG_23
TATTATAATCAACGATAGCCTCATCATATTGATTCTTATGGTCTAAGGCCCAGCCGCGGTTATTGTAGGCCTCGGCGTATTTCGGGTCGAGTTGGATGGCCTCAGTATAATCGGCAATGGCCTCATCGTAGTCGCCTTTTTCAAAGTAGACGAGCCCGCGATTGTTGTAAGCCGCAGCAGATTGGGGATTAAGTTCAATGGCCTCTGAATAATCGGCAATGGCTTTATCATATTGGCCTTTATCGCGATAGACGAGACCGCGGTTACTGTAGGCAAAAGCATAGTCGGGTTTTAGCTGGATGGCCTGGGAGAAATCAGTGATGGCTTTATCATATTGACCTTTTTCGCTATATACCATACCCCGATTATTATAGCCCATAGCCTCGTATCTCGTGCCCGTGCCTTTCTCAATAGTTTCCGTATAGGCCTCGATGGCTTGGTCCAGATTGCCTTGTTTGTGAAGAGCTACGCCTCGTTTGAAGGCCTCTTCCGCGGCTTCTTCATCCGCATAGAGGAGAGGGCCCATATGAACAAAAAGCGCTAAGAAACACGCCGCCACAAAAGTATTAATAACCCTTCTCATCTTGCAATTCCTTGGCCGGTCACACACGGTCGCCAGAAAAATCATTCCACTATGGCCTTGAAATCCGGGTCGCCCCAATATTCTTGCAAGAGTTCTTCTCTCTTGGCCCGGTCTTTTAATCGGGGCAATAGTCCTATTGAAATTTTCAGGGCCTTGAGGCAGTTTTCTTTATCCCCGAGCCGGGCATAGGCCAGGGCCTGACCATAGATTACCCAGGCCTTTTGCCAGCCTCTATATTCGTTAGCATCTATTCTCACTGCCCGTTGGTAAGCGGATGTAGCCTCGGTTCTTTTGCCCATTTTTTCAAGGGCAAAGCCTTTGGAAGCGTGATAATGTGGGTTGCCCGGACACATACTTATGGCTCTACGATGGTAAATCAAAGCCTCATCGAATTTGCCCATCTTAACGAGCGCGCGTCCTTTGCTGCAGGAGGCATCGTCAGCAAAATCGCGGTCAAGTTGCATTGCTTGGTCAAAATCTGCCATAGCGGCCATATACTCCCCTTTGTCAAAATAGGCGATACCGCGGTTATGGTAGAAACGCGCGGATTTGGGCTCAAGTTGGATGGCCTTTGTATAATCTGCAATTGCCGCATCATATTGACCTTTAAGCCAATGGGCAAGGCCGCGGTTATTATAGACGACTTCATATTCCGGTCGGATTTGGATGTAATTTGTGAAATCCGCAACGGCTTTGTCGTATTGGGCCCTATCCAGATAGAGTTTACCCCGATTAAGATAGGCATCGACATAATTCGGGTTGAGTTCTATAGCCTTTGAATAATCCGCAATAGCCGCATCATATTGGCCTTTGCCGCAGTAAGCGAGGCCGCGATTGTGGTAGGGATGCGCATATTCAGGCTTAAGTTCTATGGCCTTTGTATAATCGGCAATTGCCGTATCATATGAGCCTTTGTTGTAATAGATGTTGCCTCTACCATTATAAGCATAGGTGGCATATTTAGGGTCAAGTTGGATGACCCTTGAATAGTCGGCAACAGCCTTATCATATTGACCTTTGCGTGCGTGGGCTAACCCGCGATTATAGTAGGCCAGGGAATATTGAGGGTCAAGTTGGATGGCTTTTGCATAATCTGCAATTGCCGCATCATATTGACCCTTGTGTGCGTGGGCTATGCCGCGATTCCTATAGGCTTTGGCGTATTTGGGATTGAGTTGGATGGCCCTTGAAAAATCTGCGATGGCAGCATCATATTGGCCTATGTCATTGCGAGCATTGCCGCGATTGCTGTAAGCCAGAGCATATTTGGGGTCAAGTTCTATGGCTTTTGAATAGTCTGCAATAGCCTTATCATACTGACCTCTATCTGCGTAGGCCAAGCCCCGATTATTGTAGGCCACAGGCTCATATTTGGTGCCCGCGCCTTTCTCAATAGTCTCCGTATAGGCCTTTATGGCTTCGTCCAGATGGCCTTGTTTGTAAAGAGAAGATCCCCGCCTAAATGCTTCTCGGGCTTCTCGTTCACCGGCGTAGAGCAAAGCGTCCAAAAAAATTAAGGCCAGTATTAAAACCGCCGTCAACCACAGGCTACCAGACTTTCGCATATCGCATTTTCCCCCTGAAAATGGTCAAACGCCGAAAGCGCGCCGTTGTGTAAACTTCTTGCGCTTTTTTCTCTGCAGCCTATGCGGTTATCTCTTTATCCCCGCCTTTGGCGGGCAGGCGTCTGGTTGCCGCAGGCGACTAATCTGCAGTGCCTATCTGCGTCATACGCGGCCTATTTTTTCTCGCTTTTTGCGGCCTCTTCCTCAAGTGCGGCGTGGGCCGCGGCCAAGCGGGCGATGGGCACGCGGAAAGGCGAGCAGGAGACATAATTCATCCCCACCCGATGGCAGAATTTCACTGATTCCGCCTCGCCCCCGTGTTCGCCGCAAATACCCACTTTCAAATCCGGCCTTGCCTTTCTGCCTTTTTCTATACCGATTTTGACCAGTTCTCCCACGCCGGGCTCATCTATAGACTGGAAGGGGTCTTTGGGCAGGATGCCCTCTTCCACATATCTGGGCACGAAGGAGCCCACATCGTCGCGGGAAAAGCCATAGGTCATCTGGGTGAGGTCGTTAGTGCCGTAGGAGAAGAATTCCGCCTCTTTAGCGATTTCATCAGCGGTAATGCAGGCGCGAGGCACTTCAATCATAGTGCCCGTGAGATAGTCCACCTCTAAGCCCTCGGCAGCAAAGACCTCTTTGGCTATTTTCATCACCCGGGCTTTGAGCGCGACAAATTCCTCGGCGGCACCGACCAGGGGAATCATAATCTCTGGCAGGACCTCCACACCTTCCTTTTTCATCCGGCAGGCGGCCTCGAGGATGCCCCGGGTCTGCATATCATAGACTTCGGGATATACGATGCCCAGTCGGCAGCCGCGCAGGCCCAGCATCGGGTTGAGTTCACTGAGCGCCTGGACCTTGGCCTTAATGGTTTCCTGGGGAACGCCCATAGACTGGGCCATCTCGCGTTGGCTGGCCTCTTCCTTGGGGAGGAATTCGTGAAGCGGGGGGTCGAACAGGCGGATGGTGACCGGAAGACCGGCCATCTCCCGGAAGATGCCCTCAAAGTCACCCCGTTGCATAGGCAGGAGTTTCTCCAGGGCCTTGGCGCGGCCCTGGGAATCCTCGGCCAGAATCATCTCCCGCATAGCGAGGATGCGGTCGCCCTCAAAGAACATATGCTCGGTGCGGGTGAGCCCGATGCCCTCGGCGCCGAACTCGCGGGCCACTTTGGCATCGTGGGGGGTATCGGCATTGGTGCGCACGCCAATCTTGCGGAACTTGTCCGCCCACTCCATGAGCCGGGCAAAATCGCCAGATAGCGTGGGCTCCACCGTGGACACCTCCCCCAGCATCAGCTCGCCGGCGGCCCCGTCAAGGGAAATGAAATCTCCTTCTTTTATGGTATGTTCTCGGACCTTCATTTGCTTATTCTCATAGTCTATCTCCAAGGCCCCGCAGCCAGCCACGCAGCATTTACCCATACCCCGGGCAACCACCGCGGCATGCGAGGTCATTCCCCCCCGGGCGGTGAGGATGCCCTGGGCAGCATTCATACCGCCGATGTCTTCCGGAGAGGTCTCCAGGCGCACCAGGATGACTTTCTCATCGTGTGAAGCCCAATCCTCGGCGGTATCGGCATCAAAGACGGCCTTGCCCGTGGCTGCTCCGGGAGAGGCGGGAAGCCCTTTGGCGATGACCTTCTTTTCGGCTTTAGGGTCGAAGGTAGGATGAAGCAGATGGTCGATTTGCTCCGGCGGCATGCGGAGGACCGCGGTTTTCTGGTCAATGAGGCCTTCATCCATCATATCGCAGGCAATCTTTGTGGCGGCGAAGGCGGTGCGCTTGCCGGTGCGGGTCTGGAGCATAAAGAGCCGGCCATTCTGAAAGGTGAATTCGAAATCCTGCATATCCTTGAAATGGTGCTCCAGAATATCTTTTATCTTTAAGAGTTGGGAATGGATTTTGGGCATATCTTGAGCGAGGTGGCTTATGGGCTGTGGAGTGCGTATGCCGGCGACCACATCTTCCCCCTGGGCGTTGAGCAGATACTCGCCGTAGAGGGCGTTTTCTCCGGTGGCCGGGTTGCGGGTGAAGCCGACGCCGGTGCCGCTGGTTTCACCCATATTTCCGAAGACCATAGTCTGCACCGAGGCCGCCGTGCCCAGCAGGCCAGTTATGCGATGAATCTGGCGATATTTTACGGCTCTGGGAATATTCCAGGACTTGAACACGGCCTCGGTGGCGCGTTTGAGTTGGTCTCTGGGCTCCTGAGGGAAATCCTCGCCGGTCTCCCGCTTATAAAGTTCCTTATAATGGGCAACAACCTTTTTTAGGTCTTTGGTTTCAAGTTGAGTGTCAAGTTCTGCGCCAACTTCTTTTTTGACCTGGCTCAAAACTTCCTCAAATTTCTCGTGCTCGACCCCCATTACTACATCGCCGAACATATGGATGAGCCGGCGGTAGGCATCCCAGGCGAAGCGCTCATTGCCCGTCTTTTTGGCTAAAGCCTCCACTACCTTATCATTGAGCCCCAGATTTAGAACTGTGTCCATCATCCCGGGCATAGAAACGGCAGCGCCTGAACGCACCGAGACCATAAGGGGATTTTCCGGGTCGCCGAAGCCGGCCTCCATCGTTTGCTCGAGTTTCTCCAGATTCTTTTCCATCTCGTCGTCCAGGCCCTCGGGGAATTTGCCGCCATTTTCATAATAATAACGGCAAACCTCTGTAGTAATGGTGAAGCCGGGGGGCACGGGAAGGCCGATGAGGGTCATTTCCGCCAGGTCTGCACCTTTTCCGCCCAGGATGGGACGAAGTTTCCCTGAACCGTCGGCCTTGCCATCGCCGAAGAAATAAACATACTTGGGCATCTTCACTCCTTTCCAAAAAGCCTGCTGTCGACCGTTGGCTAAAGCAACAATCTGCCTTCCTTATTTACCCATTTGCCGCAACTTCTGATGAGGGACAAAAAGTTCCTCTGCGGGACTCTTTATTTTGTAAAAACACCGCAGGGCAGCCTAAAGCACAAGGTTAGCGGCTGGTGGTTCAATCTGTAGCGTCTTTTGATAATAATCAACCCCAAAGTGATTGCCGATAAAAAAGACTGGGACCCAATTGGGGTGTGAATCAGGGAATCAAGTGTTTTTGCACGACTATTTATTGGTCTATCGACCCCCAATTAACAAAAACTCAGGGTCTGCCTTCGTCCTCTTTTTCTCCATCTCGTTCGGTTTCCTCGGCTTCCTCATCATGAAAGGGCACATCGCCGTAGGAAGGAGCCTTCTCCTCATAGCGGGAGGTCTCGGAAGTATCAGGGGATTTTGCTCCATATGAGAAGCCATCTGGCGAGGAGGTGCTCCGGCGGTAATGATCGCTTGTATGTTCTCGCTGATAGCCACCCGGTGTTCTCTCGCTATAAGGCCGATAGTCCGCCGCGCGGCGAGGCTTTTCGATGATGTGGCGATATTCCTCCAGGTCCTTGAAATCGCTGGAGGCGTTGATTAAATCTATAGCCGTGGTCTGACGCCGTCCCACGCACATTACCTCTTTAGCCATATTGCGCAGGTGATTTATTACCGGCACAAAATCCGCATCGCCGCCGAAGAGCACGGCCCGGTCGTAGCCCTCTATGCCGGCCAGCATCCGGAAGACCAATTCCACATCCAGATTGCCTTTAAGATGGGTCTGGCCAGTGGCGTAATCCTTGATTACTTTCACCTCTTTATCCACTACGGTAAAACCTATATGGATGAGAGCACGGCGAAAGCGGCGGTAGCGTTCAACCTTTTCCGGGTGGGCGGCAGGGGGGGTGGCGGTGAAATAGAAGGCCCCGTAGACCTCGGCTGAATCTGTGAAGTGGTCATAAACCTTCTTGTAATCAATTTGCCAGCCATTTTCTCTTTGCGCATAAAACATACTGGCGCCATCGATGAACAAAGCCACTCGCTCCATTTCTCATTCCTTTCCATAATCAAGTACAAAATTCAACCTAATTTAAGGTTTCCAAAATCTTCTTAGATTACTAATACTGAGGCCTTATATATCCTACTGTAAGGACAAGTCAAGTGGGTGAACGAATAGTAGTCACTGATTCATCTCCTTTCCAAAAAGACCTGCAAATTGTAACGAACTTGCGCTTCTTTTGTCAAATAAAATATTCTTTTATTTACTGCTATGAGTCTGGAAAAATCCTTGACAGGCGGCTTTAATATTGCTATACTTTTTCAAAACAATTTATGGCCAGAAATCCACCTGGAGGTTTTTGGATGGAAGAGAAGAGAAAACCGTTGGGGGAGATACTTAAGGCCCGAGGCTTTGTCACGGGTGAACAGATTGAGGCGGCTTTAAAGTATCAAAATAAAGAAGGGCTGAAAATCGGCCAGGCCTTGATCCGTTTGGGCTTTGTTAAGCCCCGGGATGTCCTGGAGGCCCTGGCGGAGCAATTGGGCCTACGGACAATAGATTTGGGCGAGATGGAGATTTCCCCATCGGTGATTGAGTTGGTGCCGCAGACGGTGGCGCGGCGTCACAATCTTGTTCCCATTTCGGCCTCGGAAGGGAAAGTGGTAGTAGCGGTTAGCGAGCCGCTGGATTTGGAGAGTCTGGATAATCTGCGCTTCATCTTGAATGCGGATGTGGAATGCGTCCTGAGTGAAGAAGAAGGAGTAAGTGAAGCGTTGACTAATTATTATGGTTCGCAGGCGCCTTTGGAGACCGCGGTGGATGAGGCCTACAGAGATTTTACCGACGGCGACATCCAGGTGGTTGAGGAAGAGGAACTGGAAGAAGGGGAGGTGGGTGCGGACGAGGGCCCGGTGGTGCGTCTGGTGCAGAAAATCATAGAGGATGCCATCCGGAGTCGAGCCAGCGATATACATATAGAGCCTATGGAGGATAAACTTCGCATCCGTTATCGCATAGACGGTGTCTGTCAGGAAATAGAAGCTCCTCCCAGAAGACTTCAGGAGGCCGTCATCGCCCGGGTGAAGATTATGGCCGGGATGAAGATAGATGAGAAGCGCCGGCCGCAGGACGGCAGTATCTCTATGAGATTTGAAGGTCGAGATATCGATTTCCGGGTCTCTGCTCTTCCGGCCTGGCATGGGGAAAGCGTGGTCTTGAGGATATTGGATAAGATCACGGTTTTGAGAGGCGTAGAGACTCTGGGCTTCCACGAGGATGACTACCGGCGCTTCCAGAATATCATCCGGCAACCCGCTGGGATTTTCCTGGTTACCGGCCCCACAGGTTCTGGTAAGACTACCACCCTCTATGCGGCGCTCAATGAACTTAACCGGCCTGATGTAAAAATCCTCTCGGCTGAAGACCCGGTGGAATATAATATCTCCGGCATAAATCAAGTTGAGGTTCTGGTGGAGGTGGGCCGCACCTTCGCCAATATTCTGCGGGCTATGATGCGTCAGGCACCGGATGTCATATTGGTGGGAGAGATACGCGACACCGAGGCCGCAGAGGTGGCCATCCACGCCGCCCTTACCGGGCACCTGGTATTCTCCACCCTTCACACCAACGATGCCCCCAGCGCGCTGCCTCGGCTTATAGACCTGGGAGTAAAACCCTTCCTGGTGGCTTCGGCAATCCAGGCGGTGATGGCTCAGAGGCTTGTGCGTAGGATTTGTGAAAATTGTAAAGAGCCTACCGAGGTGACCGACCAGGAACTTTATGCTGTGGGACTGAAGCGAGAGGATGTGGAGGGAGTGACCTTTTACCGCGGCCGGGGTTGCCAGAAATGTTTCAAGAGCGGCTTCTTTGGCCGCGTCGGGATATTCGAACTTATGGAAATGAATGCGGAAATCCGGGAGATGGCTTTCCAGAAGGCTTCCACTGATGGCATAAGGCGGCAGGCCCGGTCCTCAGGTATGCTGACTCTTTTGGAAGATGGCGTAAGAAAGGCTATGAGTGGGATAACTACGCTGGATGAAGTCATCCGGGTGGCTGTCCGCGGAGAGGTCTAAACGCTGCAAAGTTAAATGAATGATAGTTGGAGTTTTCCTGCAGATTTCGGGGAGGTGAAGTAATGGGTCAAGTCCTTATGGAGAAATTGTTAGATGTGGTAGTCGACCAGGATGCGTCTGACCTCCATCTGGTAGTAGGCAGAGAGCCGATAGTGAGGATAGACGGAAAACTGCACAGACTTAAGACCAAAATGCTTAATCCCGATGACACTATGGCTCTTATGAAGAGCATCACTCCGGAGCGTAATCAGCAAGAACTTCAAGAGGTGGGAGGCACCGACTTCAGCTTCGCTTACGGCGATAAGGCCAGGTTTCGGGTAAGTTGCTATAAGGACCGGGGCACGGTGGCCGTGGCTATGAGGCTTATTCCCAATAAACTAATGTCTTTTGAAGAGATAGGCCTTCCCTCGCAGGTAAAGCACTATTTGGTTGAGCCGCGCGGGTTAATCCTGGTTACCGGACCTACAGGCTGCGGGAAGACCACCACACTTGCTACTATGGTTAATTTCATAAACGAGAACCTTGACCGGCACATCATTACTATTGAGGACCCTATAGAATTTTATCACGAACACAAACGCTCCATAATAAATCAGCGGGCGGTGGGTGAGGATGTGACCTCCTTTGCCGAGGCGTTAAGAAGGGTGGTGCGAGCAGACCCGGATGTGATTCTGGTGGGCGAAATGAGGGATTTGGAGACGATGACCGCGGCACTTCGGGCGGCTGAGACTGGACACCTGGTATTTGCAACACTGCACACCACCAGCGCAGAGGGCTCTATTAACCGCATTATCGATGCTTACCCTACCGACCAGCAGGAGCAGATTAGGGTGCAGCTTTCTGTGACCATTGTACTCATCATATGCCAGCAACTCCTGCCTCGTTCCACTGGCAAGGGCCGCATAGCCAGTTTTGAATGTATGACATCTACCGCTGCTATCAGAAACCTCATTCGCGAGAATAAAACCTACCGTGTCGATTCTCAGATTGAGACCGGCAAAAAATATGGTATGGTGCTTTTGGATGACCACTTATTGCAACTCTATCAGGAGGGGCTAGTTACGGTGGATGATGCTTTATATAAGGCCCGCAAGCCTATGGAACTCAAACAGAAGATAGAGGAGTGGGATGCCACACAGGTTCGCCAGGTTGAAACATCCCGCGCAGGTCTATAGTAATATGGTCCGGTCGTGGTCTAATTAGAATTTGCTCAGGAATTACCTGGTCACAAGTGGTTTGGGGAATAAAGGTGAAAGATGGCTAATGTAGTTGCACTGAAAAAGCCCATAGGTGAGATACTCAAGGATATGGGTTTGGTGACCGATGAGCAGATTGAAGAGGCCCTGACTGTCCAGCGGCAGAAGGGCGGTGTTCTGGGAGAGATCCTGGTCAGCTTAGGCTATGTGAACTCTGAACAGGTTCTGGACGCCCTGGGGCAGCAGTTCGGGATGGAGGCGGTAAATCTGGAGGAAATGGAGATACCGCGGGAGATCGTAGAGCGGGTATCTGCGGCGGTGGCTCGTTCTTATCGCATTATGCCGGTATCCTGGGATGGGCAAGAACTTACCGTGGCCATGGCCGACCCCTTGAATATCGGGGCGCTGGATGAACTGAGATTCGTTCTGGACTCCACGGTGCGCGGGGCTATTTCCTCGCCGGAGGCGGTAGACAGGGCTCTGGAGAAATATTATGGGCGTCCAGCCGCGGAGAAAATGGAAGAGATTGCAGAGCAGATAGGCCGCCATGAGGATGTTCCCATCATCGATGAGCGTGAGGCAGGCTTCGACCTGGAAAAGCTGAAAGAGGCAACCGACGCCGCTCCGGTGCGTCGTTTGGTTAATTATGTGCTTCTGCAGGCCGTAAAAGACCAGGCAACAGACGTCCATTTTGAACCCTTTGAGGATGAATTTAAGATTAGATATAGGATTGACGGCGTTTTATACGAAATGGTGCCTCCACCCAAGCATCTGGGAACGGCTATTACTTCACGATTAAAGGTAATGTCCGGGCTCAATATCTCAGAAAGGCGCCGGCCACAGGACGGCCGCATCCGCATTATTGCCGCCGGGCACCCGGTAGACCTGAGGATATCGGTATTGCCAACGCAGTTCGGGGAGTCAACGGTCATTCGTGTTCTGGACCGGCGAGCGGCTCCCCTTGACCTGGAACTTCTGGGGATGCGTCAGGACGAGTTGGAAAGATTCCGCCAGCATTTCTCCCGGCCTCACGGGATTATATTGGTTACCGGGCCTACAGGCTGCGGTAAGACCACCACACTTTACTCCGCGCTTATGGTTCTGAACGATATAGCCACCAAAATCATCACCACTGAAGACCCGGTGGAATTCGATTTGGAGGGCATTGTTCAGGTGCAGGTAAATGAGGCCATCGGAGTGACCTTCGGCCGTTGTCTCAGACATATCCTGCGTCAGGATCCGGATAAGATTCTGGTGGGGGAGATTAGAGACCTGGAGACCGGCCAACTGGCCATTCAGGCGTCGCTTACCGGGCACCTGGTTATGAGCACTTTGCACACTAACGATGCTCCTACCGCTATCACCCGTCTCATAGATATGGGTCTGGAACCTTATCTTATCAATGCCACTTTGGAGGCGGTTATAGCCGAACGCTTGATACGTAAGATTTGCACTCAATGCAAAAGCGAATATGCTCCCAGCAAAGACGAACTTATGGAACTGCAACTCAACCCGGAGGATGTGGCCGAGAGGAAATTCTATTATGGCCGTGGCTGTAAGAGTTGCAATCACACCGGCTATCACGGGCGCACCGGCATCTTCGAGATTATGAGCATTTCCGACGAACTGCGCGAACTAATCTCCTACGACATTTCAACCAGTCGTCTTCGTCAGGCCGCGGTGCGCACCGGTATGAGGACCCTGCGCGAAAGCGGCTTACTGAAAATTTATGACGGTGTCACTACCATAGAGGAGGTGGCCAGGCAAACCTTAGTGGGAGAGGTATAGTCCTTATTTACCCCTTCAGGGTGAAGTTTTGGAAGCGACGAAGAGATGGCTTGTGTCCGAAGGGGTAATTTTTTTTGGCTTGAAGTAGTGGAAATTTTCGCTTTTTCCACTATACTTAATTAGGAGAAATCAATAAGGGACTCTTTATTAAGTTTCTGGTGAGAGGAGGTAAAGATATGCCGCTATTTGTCTTTGAAGGCACGGACCAGCAAGGTCAGACCGTAAGGGATGAAGTAGAGGCAGAGACTACCGAAGAGGCCGTAGCCAAAATCAGGGATATGGGCTATTGGCCCACCAATATCAGGGAAAAGGCGCGCAAGCGGGGGGTGCCATCAAGGCCCGGGGCCAGAAAGAAGTCCTTTGCCATCGGCCGGGTCAGGCGTAAAGACCTGACCACTTTCACCCGACAACTCTCCACCCTCCAAGACGCCGGGCTTCCTATCCTGCGCAGCCTGCGCATCCTGGAGGGGCAACTGCGTCCCGGAGTGCTCAAAAATTCCCTTATGGGTGTGCAGGAAGAGGTGGAAGGCGGTGCAACACTTAGCGAAGCCCTGGCCAAGTTCCCCCGGGCCTTTGACCGACTCTATGTGAATATGGTGCGCGCCGGTGAGGCCGGTGGTGTTCTGGAAACCGTGCTCAATAGACTGGCCGAATTTCGTGAGAAAGCCTGGCGATTGCGTAAGAAGATTATCGGCTCTATGGTTTATCCGGTAACCGTTATTACCTTCGCCACGCTCATAGTCACCGGAATCATGCTTTTTATCGTGCCCAGGTTCGAGGAAATATTTCTTGACTTCGAGGTGGAACTCCCCGCGCTTACCAGATTCATAGTCGGAACTGCCCGTTCTTTGCGTTTCCGCTGGTTCTATTTCGTCATTCCTCTGTTAGTACTGCCTATCGGCTATAAGTTGGTGAGGCTTACGCATATAGGCCGCTATTCGTTAGATTTCGTTAAATTGCATCTACCCCTGTTCGGAACCATCATAAATAAGTCAGTGGTCAGTCGATTTGCGCGCACCTTAGGCACACTTGTCGCCAGCGGCGTGCCCATTCTGGAGGCTTTGAACATAACCCGGGACACCTGCGGCAACGAGGTAGTGGCCCGGGCTATGAGCAATGTGCACGATTCCATACGCGAGGGTGAGACTATGGAGGAGCCCTTGCGCCAGAGCAAAGTCTGCGATGATATGGTGGTAAATATGGTGGCCGTGGGAGAAGAGACCGGTGAACTGGACCGGATGCTTCTCAAGATTTCCGATACCTATGACGATGATGTGGACGCCGCCGTGGAAGGATTAACCAGTCTACTTGAACCCTTGATGATTGTGATTCTGGCCGTGATTGTGGGAACCATCGTCATCAGTCTTTTTATGCCTCTTATCAGCCTGATCAACAAAATGGGTGATGCGGCATCTGGATGAAAAGATTGCACTTTTCGGCCAAACAGGAGGTGACTTTATGAAAGAGAAAAGTTTCACCCTGGTAGAACTTCTGGCAGTGATTTTTATTATCACCATCCTGGCCGGCCTACTCATTCCGGCCATAGGCAAGGTGCGAAGAGACGCTCAATTCAGGGCCCAGCAGACCGACCTTAGGAACATTGAGCTGGCCCTGGAGTCCTTCTACTCGGATTATCTCCAGTATCCGCCCGACCCCAACGATATTGATCCCACTGCTACCGATAGCCACGATGCCACGCTCGATTCATTCACTGTGGATAATCCCGATGACCCGGAACAGAACATCGCTGGCATCCCCGACACCGTCACCCTGGATAATGCCTCCGAGGTCTTCTACTATTATCTCTGCCGCCAGTGGCTGAAGACCGGCGGTACCGTAGTCTGCCACATAGCCCTGGATATTGATGGGGATGGCAACCTTCTTGACGCTGACCACGACGGGATGGATGATGACGGCGACGGTCTAATAGACGAAGATAGTATAGAGGTCCCCGGGGGCAATGCCTCGCCTTATATTGACGCCAAGAAAGACCGTATCGGCGACTCCGACGGTGACGGCGTTCTGGAACTTCTGGATACCTGGGGCAAGCCCTATCTCTACTGGAATAATGCCGATGGGGTTACCTGCCTGGTTTCGATTGGGGGCAATCCCCAGAATCCGTTTGACAGCGCCCCGGTTGATGGCACTACGGTTGCTCCTGGCCCACCCGCTGACTATCCCACCGCCGTCAAGGAAGCAGCAGTAGATGTGTGGCATCATCCTCTTAACCACTACAAGTTTGATATCTGTTCAACCGGCCCTAATCGTGTTGATAATCTGGGCTTCAATGACATCAACTTCGGTAATGCCAAGACTGATGACGACCAGAACGGCCCTCACGGCGGCGTTGAAGATGATGAGGACGATGTAAACAACTATTAAGCGAGCCACGCAACCCAGCGTAAGAGGACGGGGTCTTATAAAAATACGGAGACACGCAAAGGCTGGGTCCGCAGCGGCCCAGCCTTTGTTTCAGGCAGAGACTTGAGCCTGCTTACAGTGGTGAATTTGGATAGCCCAAATCTCAGTGAGGCAGGATTTATGAAGCAAAAGCAAACATCCCGTAGGGCTGGGTCGTCCCTGACCCAGCCTCAACAAAAAAATACGGCCTTCACTCTCCTGGAATTGGTCGTGGTCATCGCTATTATAATCGTACTGATTGGGTTGCTTACCATAGGCCTAATCGGAGCCAGAGGTCAGGCTGCAAACAGGGCCACCAAAGCCCGTATCGCCCAGTTAGAGATGGGTGCTCAGAGTTTCTACGATGCCTTCAGTGTTTATCCGCCAGATGAATGGGGCAATAAAGGCAGTCCTGCAGCCGGAACTATGATGGAATTCCTGATGAACCACGGCTATGACACCGATGACGATAGTGACTTAAACCCTGAAATTACCATTTCACCTGATAATACGCATCAGGATATAGAATGCCTGGTTTATGCCGTGACTGTAGTAAGGCCTTTTTTGGACTTAAAGAAGGCTGCTAAGTCCAATAAGGAGGCCACACCGGACGAGATAGATTGGCAGGATGCAGATACAATGGACAGTCCGGCTTACGAAATCTGTGATGCCTGGGGTAATCCTCTGCACTATAATAGTTCTTCACCCCACGATGAGAATGAGGGCTTTGTAGATATCTGGTCAAGTGGCCCGGATGCGGATTCCAGCGCGACGGGCTCCGGTTCGCCAGAAGATGCCGATAATATAACCAATTGGGAAAGAGACTGATGCTATAAGAGGTCTTGTGAGGCGGAGAATGCTTTGTGAATTGAAAAGGAAGAACGGCGAACAGCAGACCCTTCGGGTGCTGAGCATTCTTCCCTCGACCCTGAGTCTCGGGACGAAGGGCAGGATGCGAAGCACGGCGGAGGGCCGACATAATGCGGCCTTCACCCTCATAGAACTGGTGATAGTGTTGGCCATAATGGGTCTGGTGGCGGCGATAACCGTGCCCGCCTTTGTGGGTATGATGCGGGGAAGGCATCTGATTTCGGCAGCCAATGTGATTCACGCCTCCATCAACGGTGCCAAGAATATCGCCGTCACTCGGCGAAGGCCTTACGCGCTGGTTTTTGATATCAGTGAAGGCAAGACGGGGGTTTATGAGGACGGAGATACCTCAAATCCTTTGCAGGGCAGAGAATCCTTTCTGCCCCAGACGGTAAGTTTTGATACGGCAGACCCGGACTGGAATGTCTCAAACGATAAACCTGAGGGTAGTCCTGACACCTATCCTGAGATAGTCTTTAGGCCTGATGGCTCGCTTGATTCCTCCACCTCCCCGGTAATCGTCATCGTGGATAGACAGGGCGAGCATATGTATATCCGGGTGGTAAGAAATACCGGCCAGCCCATAATAGAATAAGAAGGCAGAAGATGCAGAGTTTTACACAAAGATCCCGTAGGGCTGGGTCGTCCCTGACCCAGCCTCCAAAAGAAGCGGCCTCCCTGGCCCCGGCCCGTACGGGTGGGGCCGGGCAGGCAGGGACAAGGCGGCCTGCGGCGATTGGAGGACGACGGCCGACCTCAGACCGCGGACATAATGCCGGTTTCACCCTCATTGAGATCCTGGTGGCCTTTTTGATTATGTCCGTGGGCATACTGGGAATTCTGGTGCTCTTTCCCCTGGGCATTCTCTCCTCCACCCGAAGCAGTAACCTCAGTCGCTCCGCAGTGGTGGCCAGAAGTGCCCTGGATATGCTGAAAACCGGCGGCCTCGCTGATGCCGCACTTTATGCCGCTACCAAGTCGACGCCCGAAAGCGGCCCCTGGTATATTCCACAGCAAGTAAGTGGGGCGGACATTCTTGACGACGGCGACGGCCTGATAATAATCGGAACCCCGGATGATGTTGATGACGATACTGTTAATGATGTCATCCTCTGCGATGAGGCCACGGCATTCTCCTGGAACGCCACTGTCTCTAAGGCCGTGGATGCAAGCGGTGTGGAACTCGAGGGCCTTTACGCGGTGCAGATTAGGGTATTCAGAAATTTCTGGGTGATTGATAACCCCTCGGGTACGACAGCCACTTTCACCGAAGGAGATGACACGGTTACCGGAGGTGGGACGAATTGGGTAACCGGCCGGCAACTGCTCGCGGGTCAGTACATAAGAAGCGATGGCACAAATCCAGACGGCCTTTGGTATAAGATAAGTGCCATCAACTCGAATACGGAACTGGTGCTCTCGCGGCCTTATTACGGCGACGGCGACTGGGCAGCGCCTGCAACTTCTTCCGGCGACTATGTAGTGAACAAATTCCTGATTGCGGTTTATGACACCTTCGTGGCCGCGCGTGCAGTTAGCCCATAGGGCTGGGGATGATGAACTGGATTCGGAAAATCTGGCATACAAGGCCGACCCTTCGGATGCTGAGCATCCTTCCCTCGACCCTGCGTCTCGGGACGAAGGGCAGGATGCGAAGCACGGCCCACGCCCGACGGCGGACGGCGGACGGCCCATACGGGCCAGCCCGTAGGGCCGGCAGACGGCCGACCTCAGACGGTTTTACCCTCATTGAAATGCTGGCTGCCCTGGCCCTGGCGATGATACTCCTTTATATGCTTTTTCAGATATTTGGCCAGGCAACGAGAACGATGACCTTAGCCAACGCCCGCTCTGAAATCAACGCCAACGCCAGATATATCCTGCGCCTTATGCATCAGGAAATCTCCGGCGCTTTTCTGGATACTTCCCAGGATGCCGATGGAGACGATGACGCCGATTATTTTGTCATCACCGATGATACGGCGCCCTGGGGGGATGATGCCGATTACCTTCAGTTTCTCACCTCTTCGGCGGTGGGCAAAAGTGGCGCCCTTAGTGAGGTGGGCTATTGGTTGGATACCGATGACGCCAAGAACCCTATCTTGAGACGACGCTTAGCCAGCGACCCTACCAACTACGATTCTGACCCATTGACAGATGGTGTTGATAATGATGATGATGGCACTACGGATGAGCCGGATGAGGCCTTATTTCATGCTTCCAACAGAGTCCTGGATATGAATAATGACGGCGATTTTGAGGATACAAACGAACTGCCCACTTCCCCCGATGCCAAA
>Ga0111219_1046_pt1 | contig 16102 bp, 10 predicted proteins | sample DeeMarSWOR152_54_FD_80368 | JGI IMG/M metagenome (GOLD analysis project Ga0111219, IMG submission 80368) | Planctomycetes bacterium DG_23
GTGATTACGCTCACGCTTCTGGGTGCGATAGGCAGGCTTTATCCGCTTTATATCACTTGTGCGCAAATCTTGATTCTTGCGGCAAGCCTTCTGATACTAAGGAAAAGACTTTCGCTGGAAAATTTGCGGCCGGGCTTAATAGATAAAGATAGCGCTGCTTTGGAGCCGGATTATGTGCTTTTTTTTATCATCGCCCTTATCGGAGTTCTGGCTTATTTGGGCTTAGTCATCTCACTTTTCCTTCCGCCACTTTCCTGGGGGCCGCTTAACTACCATCTCGCCTTCCCGGCCGAGTGGCTTATAAGCGGCAGGATAGAAATAGTCCCCTTTAGTTTTGGGGACCATACGGACACCTATGCCCCAAGCAATGTGGAACTATGGTACCTGTGGTTGCTTGTTCCCCTAAAAAGCGACCTATTGGCCAAGGTGGGGCAATTTCCTATTTATCTTTTAGGGGCGTTAGGAGTATATGGGATATGTCGAGAGTTAGGAATGAAGCGGCAGGCAGGGACTTTGGGAGCACTGCTTTTTTTGCTTACTCCAGATATATTCCGGCAGGGATTTACCGCCGAGGTGGATGTGGCTGTGGCCTGTTTCTTCTTGCTTGTGGTTTACTTTTTGCTTCTATCTTTGAGGAAAGAAGGGATAAGCCACCTTTTTCTGGCCGGTCTGGCGATGGGGCTTTTTTTGGGCTCAAAATATCTCTCCGGGGCATATGCGCTCATTTTGACGCCTTTATTCGTTTATGCTCTGGTTGAGAAGGGAAGGGCCTCTCTCAAAAAAAGGCCGGAAGGGTCGGCTTCGGGCGGCCTGGGCCAGTCCGCCCGTGGCGCCTTGCTCTTTATCCTGGGGGCATTTGTTTCTGGCTCTTACTGGTATTTAAGAAATCTCATTTTGACCGGAAGCGCGTTTTATCCTGTAAGCGTGAAAGTTTTCGGGATTACCCTGATGCCCGGGGCCTATGATATGGAAACGATGAAGGCCGATACCCCTTTTCGGGCAGGACTTACCGCCAGCCTCACCAATCTGGTGGCTAAGGCCTTTGGCACGCCCTTTTTCTTTCTCTTTCTCATCACTGTTTTAACAGCACTGGTTTTGGTTCTTTTCCGGCCTGCCCGTTCCGGGGCTGCCCGCTCCGGGGCCCAGCAGCGAGGTGAAGATAAGTCTCGGCTTCTCGCATCCTATATTCTCGCTCTACCAGTCTTTCTTATAGCCATATTTTGCTGGGTCATTCCTTATAATGTGGAGTATCGCTTTCTTTTCCCGGCGGTGGGCGTAGGATTTGTGGGGGTGGGCTATGTTCTTGATAGTGCAGGGCGGCTGAAAAGGATGCTGGGCTGGGAGGTACTTCTCTTAGCGCTCTGGAGCACCTTCGGGTTTCCGTTGAGAGAAGGATTGGAAGTCTGGCCGGGGGCGCTTTTGCCAATAGTGCCAGCAAAACACGCGCCGCTTCTATTGCTGGCGAGCCTCCTTTTGTTCGCAGTGCTCTTTATATTTCCTCGTATAAGTTGGGTCAAAAGACGAAAAGGCGTTCTTTTGTTGCTCCCTCTTCTTGTTTTTCTCGTCATACTCTTTCATCTTTATTACTTTCCGGAACTTTTTTCCCGGCCCCAGGAAACAGAAGGAAAATATTCTCGCTGGCAGAACTTCTCTTTCAGGCTTTTTTCCCGTCTTTATGAACAGCGACGCTCAGGCCTTGCCATAGATTTTCGCTTCATTAATTATGTCGGGATGGCCGAGGCCTGGGACTGGCTTCTGAGTAATACTACCGGTAACACCACCATTGCCTACACCGGACACAATTTGCCTTATTATCTCTACGGCCGTCGCTTCGAGAATAAGGTCTATTATGTTAATATCAACGCCCACCCCGGGTGGCTCTTTCACCAGTATGACCTTGCCGAAAGGAAAAAACCAGACTATAAGCCCCCTGTAGATAAAAGGCCGACCTATAATAGGTATGATCCTGACTACTCCGCCTGGCTTTCCAATCTTCGTGCCCGCAAGGTGGAATTCGTTTTCATATACAGGGTCGAGTGGTCGGGCAGGGAATATTTTGCCTACCTGGACCCGCTTCATTTCTCCATAGAGGACCTCTGGGCCAGGACACATCCAGAGAGTTTCACGCGGATATTTGCCAATACCTGGGTGAGGATTTATCGCTTAAGCCCTGCGTGAGATTTAGAAGTATCACAAAGGAATAGGTGAAGGATATTGCTCTTGTGGGTGCCCAGCGTGCTTATTGACCCAGCTATTTTGGCAAGCGATAAAGCCTTACTGAGGGATTACTGAAAACCAGGGTGAAATCCTCCGCGTGCTCCCCGGCCCCGATATTCTCCAGCGGAAAGTTCTCCTCATCATGTATCATATAACTCTTCTCAACCGGATGAAGCGTGTATATGAAGAGGTAGTCAATATCCAAGGCCCGAAGGTTTGCCAGCCAGGCCTCGTAACTCGGCCGCTTTCTATAATAGGCGGTCTTGGGGGTATGAGGGACCTCGTAGTCGCTTTTTTGCCGCTCATATAAGTCGTAGTCGTGAAATTTCCAGTCAAGGTGAGCGTCAATATTTACATAAAAAACCTCATTTTCCCATTTCCTTCCATAAAGATGATAGGGAATGTTGTGCCCGGCATAGGCGAGCCTGGCTCCGGATAGATTCTCCCATACCACAAGCCAGCCTTCATAGAAATATCCATAGGTAGGTGAAGACAGATCGAACGGCAGCACTTCTTTTTGGCGGAGAAACACCGCCTCTTGGAGCACCTTGGCAAGGGGGGCCTTTCGGGCAGGAGGGAGAAGTTGGCGGGGGAAAAAGAGGGTCCAGAAGAAAAGATTATTGCCGAAGGTGGCCACCACTGCTATGATGGCCCATCCCAGAAGGTGCCTCCAACCTTTCAGTCTCTTTTGAATTAAATAGACGCCGATAGTTATAAGCAGGGCCAAAGGAAGCACCCACAAAATCGCCCATTTAGCCACCAGAGGCCCCGGGCCTTTTCTCTTCATTCCTACGAATATGCTCCACATGACCAAAAGCAACACGGCCGGGGAGAAGACTCGGACAGCCTTGCTCATTTTGCCATAAATAAGACCTACGGCCACAAAAGAAAGGGCCACGGCGGGAAAGAGAAAACGCCACTCCGCATTATAGGGCACCAGCCACCAGTGTATCCCACCCAGTATGAAGGGGGCTACCAGGAGTAAAATGTGCTGCCTTTCTATCTGGTCTTCTTTGTGTAATGTCGCCACCCCTCGACCCGGAGTCTCGGGACGAAGGGCATTAGGTCCGGCAGACAGACGGCGAAGAGCGAAAGAAACTTGATGAATAACGAGTGCAAAAAGGGCCAGCGGATAAGTAAATGCCACGACGCCGCCATAGGCGCGGAGATTAGTCCAAAAGAAATCGCAGAAGCCGCGTAGGTGAAAGATGGATTTAGTCATTACGCTTCGCGGATATGCGCCCTGAAACAAAGTGAGGCCTCCGAGGCTCAAACTTACAGGATAGGTGGGACTGCCCGTGACCATAAGGTTGCGCAGATACCAGAAAGAGCCGCAGGCCAGAAGCCCTGCAAGGAAGATGCCCACATCCCGCAAAGAAAGTTGCCACCGGCGAGGTTTCCTGGTCTGGAAAAATATGGCGTAAAGGGAAACAAGAATTAAGGGAGGCGCGAAGGCCAGGGCCACATATTTACTGCCCAAATAAAGCCCTATGGATATGGAGGCAAGGGCCAGGGCCCGGGGGTTTCTATCCTCAAGATAAAGGATGACAAAATAGGCTGCCGCCAGAAAATAAAAAAGCGCCACCAGGTCCACTTCGGGGGCCCCGGCATAACGCATTATGCTGGGGGTGATGAGAAAAAGGGAGGTGCTTAAGAAGGCTCCTTCGGTCTTCGCCCCCACTTTTCGGGTTATGCAATATATGGTGAGCGCGCTCAGCAAATAGAAGGGCAGCCCTCCCACCCGGGCAAAAAGGTCGCTTCCCAGAGGCAGCATAAGCCAGAGGAAAAATATCTCCCCGTTTGCCGGGGAGTAGGCCGGGGCCTGGTCACCGAAAGGCGTGGGCACAATATGGATACTGCCTTTTTTCATCCACTCCACCGGGAAAGTCAGATGATAGGTAAGGCTGTCCCAGGAATAAGGTGGCACCGGAAGGAAAATAGCAGGATTAAGGTAGGGTCAGAGGTCGGATGTCGGGGGTCAGCCATCTTGCCAGAAGGCCTTACCCAGAAGTGCTGAGCAGCCTCGCGGCCGGAGGACCTGGATATTGCCAGAATGAGCGTAACCAGAAAGATGGCCATTATCAATGCCCCGACCCAGGAAAGGCGCAAGCAGCCGAAGGCTCCCAGTGCGGTTAAAACAAGCGTAATTTGGCCAAAGTAAAAAAGAGCCGTTGTAAGCGCCCTTGTTGAGCGTGAGTGGGGGCCGAGGCCATACGGCCAGAGCGTAATTGACCAAAGATATGCGGAAGAAAATGCTAAAGCATTGAGAATTATGAATAGTATCATTTGCAAAAACATAGGCGACCCTTTTGTGTTATCTTCTAAGAGTAGCCCAAGGCCTCACCCTTAGTCAAGGCCTAATTGCGACGATGGGCTGACCTGTGCTTCGCATCCTGAGGATGCTTCCCTCGACCCTGAGGGGTCTCGGGACGAGAACCCTGAAGGGCAGCATCCGAAGGGCCTCCCGGCGGCCAGGTTGAAAAAATGGGGCATCAAAAACCTTGAACTTGACCTCTTCAGGCGCACAAGGTAATATAAATCAATCGACCATAGGATGGCAGGGCATCTTCTTCCCGCACACTTGTTTCTCTTTTGGGCGCAAAAGAGATGGATAGTTCTTCGGTAAATGAAGAAATAACCTCGCGAAGCGGAGGCGGGTTGGGCGGTTTCTTAAAGGGGCGCTGGCTCAGTTTTTTTTATCTCCTCGTCCTTCTCGTGGCCACCCTGGTTTTTTTTCACAAAATCCTTACCACTGACCAGACCATATATACCGGAGATGTGGAGCTTGATAGTTATTGGCGCGTATTTTACGCCCAGGCCATAAAAAGCGGCCACTTTCCCCTCTGGAATCCTTACGAATTCTCTGGCTACCCCTTTATGGCCGGCATAGAGAACGCTGTATTCTATCCGCTCAATCTGCTCTTTTTAACTATGCCGGTGGAAAGGGCCGCAAACTACAGCGTCATCCTGCATTTCTTCCTGGCCGGAAGCCTTATGTACCTTTTCCTCAGAACCTTGCGGCTGGGCCGTGCCGCCGCGCTTCTCGGAGGATGCGTTTTTGCGTTCAACGGCTTCTGGCTCGGTCGGTCAATCTCCTGTATGGCCTGGCTGCCCCTCATCCTTTTATTTCTGGAAAAAGGGATAAGGAAAGAGAGGTCAGCGCGCCGTCGCCATAGCGGCTTTGGCGCGTCGGCGACATATTTCATCCTGGCAGGGGTCGCTTACGCAGTTCAAATATTCGCCGGGGTGGTGCAGTTTGCCTTCTACAGCGGAGTGGCCATCGGCATATACTTTTTCTTTCGCTTTTTCTCTGTGGCCAAGGAACGCAGCCGGGCGAGGAAGGTCAGGATGGTTCTTTCTTTTCTTCTGGCCTGTGCAGTTGCTTTTCTCCTTACGTCCATCCAACTTGTGCCCACCTATGAACTTGCCCAGCATTCCACCCGGGTTAAAGCCTCATATGAAGAAATGGCCGCAGAGTCCCTGCCTCCGGAGAATCTCCTCACCTTCTTTATACCGGAAGTCTTCGGCAATTCCATAACCACCCCCTATTGGGGCAGAGGAACCTTTAATGAACTTTATGCATATCTTGGCATCTTGCCCCTGGTCCTGGCCGTGGTTGCCATCTTGTTTGTCCGCGGAAAGGGTCTACCGGTATATCTTCTCATCGGCGGACTGGGCCTTTTGTGTGCCCTGGGCAGGTTCACTCCTTTTTACAAATTCTTTTACCTCCATTTTCCTGGGGCGAGTTCCTTCCGCATCCCGGCAAAGTTCCTTTACCTCTTGGTGTTTTCCATTTCGGCTTTAGCCGCATATGGCGCCGATTTTCTCTTGACCCACTTTCGGGATGAAGCCTGCCGCAAGTGGATGAGCCGCCTGGGCTTAGGACTTATCCTGATTGCGGCTTCCCTTTTAGCGTTCCTTTTGGTTCTGAAGGTTTCCGGGGGAAGCGACTCCCGACTATGGCGTGGGATTTTAGGGCTGCGCAAGTCCACGCAAGCGGAGACTATTGAAGCCCCCTATGCTTTATTTCAGTATCAAAAACCAGATGCCACCCAGCCCCTTTTCCGGGCGAAAAGTTTCGCCACTGCTGTCAAAGGTGGTTTGGCTTTGGCCCTCTTGCTTTCTGCCAGCGGTTTTTTATGCTTGGGGCTTGGCGCCGACAGGGTTCGGTTAAAAAAGAGCGTTTTTCCCGCGCTGATGCTGGGACTGGTCCTATTTGATTTGTGGTTTTTTCATAGTAAACTCGTGTTCACCGTTAATATGCAAGAAAACCGGTGGAGTGAGGAAATAGTGACCTCACTCAAGCAGGATAAGTCGCTTTTCCGCATAGCCACCTTCACCCCGAGAGCCGACGACCTACAGAGGGGGATGAAGCACAAGATTTCCAATGTGGGCGGAGAGCGGCCTCTTATTCTCACCCATTATCAGGAATTTTTCAACGCCAATAACGGCCGGCCCCTGGACCTCATCCAGGACCACATCCACCCCGAGAAGGCTACTCCACTGCTCGATTTGCTCAATGTGAAATATCTCCTGGAGCAAAGGCCGCGCTTTCTGCAAAGTGGTGAAGATTACCGCCTGGAGATAAACGAAGATTTCTTACCCCGGGCCTTCATCGTGCACCGTGCAGTTTATTTGCCCGAAAGAAGCATACTTCTGGGAACGCTTTCCAGAGAGGATTTTCCAGGTCAAGATATGGTGCTTTTTCAGGGCCCCGGGAAGGAGATAACTTATGAGACATCTCCGGAGCCCGAGCGGTGCCAGATAACGACCTACGAGATTAATCGCGTAGTAGTTGATGTCTTTCTCGGGTCCCCCGGCTATCTCATTTTAAGCGAGACATTTTATCCCGGCTGGGAGGCCTATGTGAATAGAAAGAAGAGCGAGATAATTCGGGCTGATTATGTCCTGCGCGCTGTGGCCTTAGAAAAAGGAGAACACAGGGTAGAATTTGTCTTTCGACCGACGAGTTTCTATATAGGCGCGACTATTAGCGGTATTACTTTGTGTGCGTTGGTGGCGTTTTTTCTTATAAAGGCCTTGATGCGAAAACCTCGGACTTGAAAAAATGAACAGAGAAATGTAAAATAAAGAGGTTGCAGTTTCATTAAGTGTTTTTCAAAGATGGATGACTTTTTTCGGGTGACGGCCGACATCGGACGGCCGACAGCAGACGGTTGAAATAATTATGCCCGAGATTCTATATCGGGAAGCCATTCGTGATGCCCTGCGTGAGGAGATGCTGCGCGACGAGCGGGTCTTCGTGATGGGTGAGGATGTGGGGGTCTATGGCGGGGCCTTTGGAGTGACGCAAGGGCTGATAGAGGAATTCGGCGAAGACCGGGTGCGCGATACCCCTATATCCGAAGCGGTCATCGCCGGGGCCGCGGCCGGCTCCGCGGTAACCGGTATGCGCCCCGTGGCTGAAATTATGTTTATGGATTTTACCACTTTCGCCACCGACCAACTGGTGAACCAGGCCGCCAAGATTAGATATATGTTCGGCGGTAAGGCCCGGGTCCCTATGGTGCTTCGCACCCCTGCCGGTGCCGGCACTGGCGCTGCGGCCCAGCATTCTCAGAGCCTGGAGGTATGGTTCACTCACATCCCCGGGCTAAAGGTTGTTATGCCTTCTACTCCCTACGATGCTAAGGGGCTTTTGAAATCTTCCATCAGGGACGATAACCCGGTAATCTTCGTGGAGCATAAACTTCTTTATAATACCAAAGGAAATGTTCCTGCCGAGGAATATACTATTCCCCTGGGTGTGGCTGATGTGAAGCGTGCGGGACGGGATGTGACCATAATCGCCACCTCCCATATGGTGCTTAAGGCGCTTGAGGCCGCGGATACCCTGGCTCGAAGCGGCATAGATGCCGAGGTGCTCGACCCCAGGACGCTTGTGCCTCTGGATAAAGAGGCCATCGTCGAGTCAGTAAAGAAGACTGGCCGGGTGGTGATTGTCCACGAGGCCTGCAAAAGAAGCGGTTTCGGGGCGGAGTTAGCAGCCACCATTGCCGAAAGCGATGCCTTTGATTATCTTGACGCACCCATAAAAAGACTCGGCGGGGCCTGGTCGCCCATACCTTATAACCCCAACCTGGAGGCGGCCTGGATACCCCAGGCCGAAGATATTATCAGGGCTGCCAGAGAACTTAAGGAGCGCACTTGAAAGCCGGCGTATATTATGGCACGGGCGATATTCGTATAGAGGATATGCCCCTGCCGGAGATTGGTGATGAAGAGGCCCTGGTTCAGGTCAAATCCTGCGGCCTCTGTGGCACAGACCTACAGAAATATCTGCACGGTTTGGTGGAGCCGGGTGTTGTCCTGGGGCATGAGGTTGCCGGCAATGTGGTGGAAGCGGGAGAAAAGGTGAGTCGTTTGGGCGCCGGCGACCGGGTAATCGTTCCCCATCACATTCCTTGCTTCGTCTGCCGGTTTTGCCGCCACGGAAATCACACGATGTGCGAAGCGTTCAAGCCCACCCGAATCTCTCCCGGCGGATTTGCTGAATTCATTAAAGTCGCCGGGCCCAGCGTGAGCAAGGGGATGCTCAAAATCCCTGATGAGATAAGTTATGATGAAGCGGCGCTGGTGGAGAATACGGCCTGCTGTCTGCGGGCGCTTGAGAAATGTCGTCTTCTTCCGGGAGACTGCGTAGTGGTGGTGGGCGCCGGGCCGGCGGGCCTCATTCATATACAACTTTCCAGGGCCCTCGGGGCAGGCAAGGTGTTGGCGCTGGACCTTCTGGACTGGCGGCTTGAGGTGGCAAAAAGGATGGGTGCCGATGTGGTACTAAATGCGAGAAATGACGATGTGGTGGCCGCGGTGAAAGAGGAAACCGGTGGGTTGGGCGCGGATGTGGTTATGGTTGCCGTGGGAAGCACGAAGGCTTTGGCCCAGGCCATAAGCCTTGCCAGAAAGGGGGGGGTGGTGAACTTTTTTGCGGAATGCCCGCCGGGTTCCAGCCTTAAAATCGACCCCAATATAATCTACGGAAGCGAAATTATCCTGCTCGGAAGTTATTCCTCAACCCCTCTGGAACTGAAAAGCGCCCTGGAACTCATTCATTCAGGCCGCATTGATGTGGCGGGTCTAATCTCACATCGGCTCAAGTTGGAAGAACTCAAACGCGCATTTGATTTAGCCAGCCAGAGGAAAGAGGCGCTTAAGATAATCATAAATCCATAGGGCATCGGCGAAAAATCCTGAAATGCCGGGCAAAAACAAAAAGATGAAGGCGGCGATACTATACGGGCCGCAGGATGTGCGCCTGGAGGAAATAGATATTCCTGAGATAGGCCCGGGGGATGTGCTCCTTAAGGTTAAGGCGGCACTAACCTGCGGAACCGATGCTAAGGTCTTCCTGCGCGGCGGCCATCCCCGGATGATTAAGCCACCGGCCGTCTTCGGCCACGAATTCTCCGGCGAAGTTGCCCGGGTGGGAAGAGCGGTCAAAGATTTTCATCCCGGGATGCGGGTAGTAGCGGCAAATTCCGCCCCTTGTGGCAAATGTTTTTTTTGCAAGATTGGCCGGCAAAGCCTCTGCGATAATTTGCTTTATATAAATGGCGGCTATGCCGAATATGTCAGGATCCCCGAGAGGGTCACGAGACAAAATCTTCTGGAGATACCCCAAAATGTCTCCTTTGCCCAGGCCGCCTTGGTGGAGCCTTTGGCCTGTGTGGTTCACGGTGTGGAGGAATCTAATATAGAGCCGGGGAATTGGGTGGCGATAAATGGCGCCGGTCCCATAGGCCTTTTTTTTGTGGCGCTCGTGAAACTAAAAGGGGCAAGGCCGGTAGCGATTGATGTGCTTCCGGAAAGACTGCAGAGGGCCAGGAAACTGGGGGCAGAGGCGCTCATTGACGCCGGCCCTGGGGTGGATGTGGTGGAGAAAGTAAAGGAGTTGACTGAAGAGGGCCGGGGCGCAGATGTGGCCATAGATGCCACAGGAGTGCCCGAAGTCTGGGAAAAGGCCCTTCGGATGGTGCGCAAAGGGGGGCTGGTGAATCTATTCGGCGGCTGTGCCCCGGGGACGAAGATAGAAGTGGATACCGCGCTTCTTCATTACTCGGAACTCACCATCAAGGGGGTTTATCATCATACGCCGGGTTATGTGCGCCAGGCGCTCGGTCTAATCAGAGAGGGGAAAATCGATACAGGCCTTTTCATAACTAAAGAACTTCCCCTTGAAAAAATCACCGAGGCCCTTAAACTTATTATTAATCACCAGGGGGTTAAAACCGCGGTAATTCCTTAAGTCTTGAGAGATAAGACGATGGAATTCTCTGAGGAAGTGCTCCTTAGTATGTATAAGAAGATGCTCCTCATTCGCTATTTTGAGGAGAAGGTGGATGAATTTTTTGCCCGGGCATTAATTCACGGCACCACGCATTTATATGTCGGTGAAGAGGCCATCGCCGTGGGGGCCTGCGTGCATCTGGAAAAGGGTGATTTGTTTACCAGCACGCACCGGGGCCACGGTCATTGCATCGCCTCGGGCGCGGATGTGAAAAGGATGATGGCCGAACTTTTGGGCAAGGAGACCGGCTACTCCCACGGTAAAGGCGGCTCTATGCACATCGCCGATGTGGAAGCCGGCAACCTGGGGGCAAATGGAGTTGTGGGCGGGGGCATCCCGCTGGCCGTGGGCGCGGGGCTAACCTTGAAGATGAAAAATTCCGACCGCGTGGCGCTTTGTTTTTTTGGCGATGGCGCCGCCAACCAGGGAGGCTTTCATGAATCGCTCAATCTGGCCTCCATATGGGATTTGCCGGTGGTCTTTATCTGCGAAAATAATGTTTATGGTATGTCCTTTCCGGTCAAGAAGGCCATCAAGGCCAAGACAATAGCCGAACGCTCCAAGGCCTATGGCATCCCGGGGGATTTGGTGGATGGCAACGATGTCTTTGCGGTATCCGATGCCGTGGAGGCCGCCGTAAAGAGGGCCAGGAAGGGCAAAGGCCCCACCTTGATTGAATGCCAGACTTATCGCTGGAAAGGCCACTCAAAAAGCGATGCAAATGTTTATCGCACTCAGGAGGAGATAGAAAATTGGAAGAAGAAATGCCCCATAAAAAGGTTTAGAGAGAAACTGATGAAAGAGAATCTTCTTACCCGAGAGCAGGCGGAGAGAATAGACCAGGCGGCGAAGAAAGAAATAGAAGAGGCCACAGAGTTCGCTATGCGTAGCCAGGAGCCGAACCCCGAAAATTTAGAGGAGGATGTTTATGCCTGAAGAGGCGGATGAAAAGGAAGTCTTTATGGACATTTATTGCCTGCACTGCAAGGAAGAGACCCCCCACAAAGTCATCTATGGCCCCAAATACTTGAAAGAGATGAAGTGCGAGGCCTGCGGCACGGTGCTCCGCGTGGACAGAAAGCAGATGCTCAAGACTTATGCGACCGAATTCGTGGACCGCGTGCTCACCAAACCTTACAGGATGAAGAAAGAACTCCGAGGTAAGGAACTTTCAGATTTTATCCTCTCCCTACCCATTCGCATCGCCTCCAAGCCGGTAAGAGTGGCCAAAGAGATAAGCGAAATCTTGAAGAAAAAATAGCGGCCCAAGAACCCGTCACTCGTCATTCGAAACTCGTCATTCGAATGACGGATGACCAATGACGGATGACGAATGAGCGAAGCGAAAACAAAAGTCCTGGCGGTGGGCGCACATCCCGATGATATTGAGTTCTTCTTCGGCGGGACTTTAGCCAAATTAAAAGAACTTCACCGGAAGCGGGTTCAAATTTATATGCTGACTATCTGTAACGGAACTATGGGCTCTGAGGAACTTGAGTGTGCGCAAATAAGGCAAACCAGATGGAAAGAGGCCCAGGAATCTGCCGCCCTCATAGACGCACATTACGATACCTGTGATATATGGGATTTGGAACTGGATTTAGATAGGCATAAGGCCAAGGATATTTTAGTGGGGCAAATCAGACAGATTAAGCCGGATATGGTATTAACCCACACGCCAAAAGATAATTATATGCCGGACCACAGGGTGGCCTCATTTATAGTAAGCGATGCGCTATTTTGTGCGATGCTTCCCAACTATAACCCTTCAAGAAGGACGAATGAGATAAGGACGAGAAGAGAAATTGAAGGGGGTTCAGTGGGATATAGGTATGAAAGAACTAAAAGCCTGCCGCTTCCGGCCCTTTACTATGGAGACCCATTTCCCGGATACGATATGTTCCAGGAAGAGCAAAGGCCGACTTTCTTAGTGGATATAACCTCCACCATAGAAGCAAAAAGAGAGATGCTCCTCAGACACAAAAGCCAGGGGGCCTGGCTCAAGGCCGGCCATAGAGATAGCGACTATATAAGAACGGCGATGGAGTGGAATCGAAGAAAAGGCAAATTGGTCGGCGTGGAGTTTGCAGAAGCCTTCTTAAGGCATAAGGGCACACCATATAATCAAGAGCCGAGACTGGAAAGCCTACTGGGCGATAGCGTTAAACATATTGGAAGTCAATGAGTCCGGTCCCAAGCGGTTTGAAGTCTCTGGAATGCCGAGGCCGAAAGATGATTTCGCTCTCACAGGATAAAGATTTCATCTGGTTCAAAACGGCCAAAATACACTTGAGATTTGACCAGGGGATGTGTCTTAAGGTCTTCTACGATGATAATGGCCGGCTTAAATCAATGAATGATGCTTCGGCGGCCCATCCTCCACATTTTATTCTGGCTGGCGGAAAAGAGGTGAAAAATTTTATTCTGCGGCGTGACTCGGTCCAACTTGAGGATATTAGCACTGAATTCGGAAAGGGTAAGAGGCTGATCTTAAAGGGAATTGACAGAAGTTCTATTGAAGCCGTGGTCTCCCAGACGCTTTTGATTGATTTATACAAGGATTTTCCGAGTGTGGCGATTCTGCAGGCCGAATACGTTCTCGAAGGTCCGGGCCGGTTAAAGATTGACCAGGTGGTGAATAATTTCTTTGTTCTGGATGCTACTTTTCTGGATGGTACAAGCCGCGCCAATGAATTCTGGTCATTTCAGGGCGGGGCGGCCATAAGGGAACATTTTATACGGGAGATTACGGATGATTTTGAGAAGGAGAATTTCCAGGGGGTCTTCGGTCCGGGATATGGCGGCGGGATACCTCTGGTGTATCTCTGGCAAAAGGAGATGGGCTTAGCCGTAGGTCATATTGAACCCAAATATCTCATCGTTTCCCTGCCGGTCAGAGTACGGCCGGATAAAAAGGTTGAGGTCTCTTTAAATTATCCAGCAAATCTCAACGGGAAAAATCCGGAAATCTCAGCGGAAGAAAGTTATAGGACTGAAAGATGTCTTCTGGGGGCATATGTGGGAGATTACTTCGAGCCCCTGGCCGATTATTCTAAATTTCTCCAAGCCGTCTCGGAGCCGATGCCCCTGGCGCCGCCCGGTGCTTATGAAGCCGTCTGGTGCAGCTGGGGATACCACCGCGATGTAACTCAAGAGCAGATTCTGGGCATGATGCCGGTCTTAAAGGATATGGGTATAAAATGGGTGGTTCTCGATGACGGCTGGTTTGATGTGATGGGAGACTGGAATACCAGGGAGAAGACCTATCCCGGTGGAGAAAAAGAGATTAAGAATTTGGTCAGGACGCTTCATAAGAACGGTTTTAAGGTGAAACTCTGGACCCTGCCCGGGGTGGCCGATGGCAACATTGATATTGAGAAGTGGGAAAGGGAACACCCTGCTATGCGCACCGAGATAATCAAGCATCCCATCCACTCACTGGCCAGAGTGGTCAAGGAGCATCCTCACTGGTTTGTGAGGGAAAAAGACGGCCAATATGCCATCTCCAAACGGGCCAATTATTATTTCTGCCCCTCGCTGCCTGAGGTGCAGGAGCATTTCCGCAAACTTACGAAAAAATTTATCCGCGATTGGGATTTCGACGGCTTCAAACAGGATGCAGTTTATATATGCCCCCCTTGCTACGATGAGACTCATAATCACCCTTATCCGGAGAAGGCCGCCGAGGATTACGCCAGGATTCTGGAGATTATTTTTAAGACCACGATGAAAATAAAGCCCGATGCGGTGGTGGAAACCTGCCCCTGCGGGGTGACGCCCACCTTTACCTGGTTCTTCTGCCAAAATCAGCCGGTCACCGCCGACCCGGTGGGCTCCTGGCAATGCCGCACCCGACATAAGGCCTTGAAGGCCCTGGCCGGGCCGCTATCCGCCATCCTTTCCGACCATATAGAGATAACCGACGGGCGGGAGGATTTTGCCACACAAATCGGGATAGGTGGGGTAGTGGCAACGAGATTCACCCCTACGGGAGAGGACATCGCCTCACGCGTTGAGGCCGGCGAGGATGTAAGCAAAAGATTTCTTCCCCTGAATGAAGAAAAAAGGGCCAAATGGAAAAAGTGGCTCACTATCTACAACCAGAAGATGCTGGCAAAGGGCGAATATCTCAATCTGTATGATGTGGTCTATGATGTCCCCGAGACGCATTGTATCAGGAAGGATAACCAACTCTATTACGCTTTTTATCATACCAGCCTCCCGCAAACGGAACCCCAATACGAAATCACCTCCGCCGACCAGGCCTCTGCTCGCCTTCGCCGTGACCCAGCCGCCTTTGCAGGCGAGATAGAACTTCGAGGCCTGGAAGATAAGACCTACCGGCTTTATGATTATGTGAATGATGTGGATTACGGTGAAGTTAAAGGCCCCGGGGCAAAAATAAAAGTAGAGTTCTCCGGCTTCCTTCTTCTGGAGGCCACGCCGAAAGATGTGTAAAATATAAAGTTGCAAAAACACATTCCGGCTATACAATACCTTCAAAACAGGATTAGTCATTCGTCATCCGTCATCCGTCATTCGAGTGACGAATGACGAGTTCCGAGTGACGAGTTCCGAAATGAATCCGAGCACCGTGCAAGATGGCTCAATTGCCCTTCAATCTGCACCTATTAGCACTGCCTCTTTGCTAATCTTTTTGGTGCTTAATTTGTTTTTGGGGCTGAGCGCATTTCTTTGGACCAGGCGTTTTTTTGGCCGCCAGACGCTCTCTGGCTCCATAATGGTTTTCTTGACTTTATATTTTGCCCAGGTGGTTCTGGTTTTTACCGTATTGGGACTTCTGGGGGCACTCGGCCTGGGATATATGTCCCTGGGCATTATTATGATGTTTATCCTTACGCTTGCTTGCCTTTGGAAAAGATGGTCTCTATTGGAGCATATGTTGTCTCTCGCACGAGGTAAACGAAGGCCCGAAGGCCGAGACAGGCCCTTATGGCTGAAGGATTACTACTTTTTGGTGCTTTTGGCCCTGGTCCTGGTGCTTTTTTTCCAGGGCCTGGTGATAGCCTTGAGTTTGCCGCCCAATGCCTGGGGAGCGCTCAATTATCACCTCACTTTCCCGACGGCCTGGATGAAAAGCGGACGAATAGAGGTCTTCTCCTTCCCGTTGGGAGACCACGCAGACAGTTTCTCCCCGAGCAATATAGAATTTTTTTATCTATTGCTTCTTTCGCCTTTGAAAAGCGACCTCCTGGCAAAGGTGGGGCAGTTGGCCTTTTTGCTTTTGGGGGCGCTGGCGCTCTACGCTTTGGCTCGGGAGTTAGGAATCGGCCGGAAGGCAGCCTTATTTCCGCCTCTTTTTTTCGCCCTTACGCTGGGAATATTTCGCCAGGCATTTACCGCCGAGATTGATGTGGCCTTTGCGGCGCTACTAATCACTTTTTATTACTTCTGGCTTTCTTTTGAGCGGAAGGTTGAACGCAGGTGGCTCGTTCTGGCAGGCTTATCCTTCGGGCTTTTCCTGGGCACAAAGTATGTGGCGGTTCCTTTTGCGCCGTGGATGCTCCTTCCCTTTTTTGTAAGCATCTTCAGGCCAAGGAGCAAACCGAATTATCT
>Ga0111219_1034_pt1 | contig 15858 bp, 16 predicted proteins | sample DeeMarSWOR152_54_FD_80368 | JGI IMG/M metagenome (GOLD analysis project Ga0111219, IMG submission 80368) | Planctomycetes bacterium DG_23
TTGGAAGAGGCCGCCCGTCGGGAAAGATACGCTTTTCTGGAAGAAGTGGCTGAAAAGGCAGGCGCCAAAAAAATCGCCCTGGGACATACCGCCGATGACCAGGTGGAGACTATTCTTCAGCACATCTTGGAAGGTACCGGCCTGCGTGGGCTGCGGGGGATGCAAGCGAAAAGGCCGCTTCGGCCTAATTCGGATATTTTTGTCATTCGTCCGCTGCTTGGCATCTGGCATCAGGAGATTAAGGAATATCTGGAGGAAAAGCGCATCGCTTTCCGGCGGGACAGAAGCAATGTGGCAAGAAGTTACTTTCGCAATCGGCTGCGGCACGAACTCCTTCCCCTCCTGGAGGCCGATTACCATAAAGGAGTAAAAGAGGCCATCTTGCGGCTGGGCCAGCAGGCGCAGATGGCCTATGATTTTCTTGAAAAAAAGGTCAAGGAAGTGGAGGAAAAATCCGTGAACTCGTCATCGGTCATTCGTCATTCGAATGACGAGTTACGAATGACGGTTGACGAATACAGAATTGATATTGGACTTCTTCTGGGGCTTCATCCGGCAGTTGCAAGCGAACTCATAAGAGAGATAGCCGCAAAATTGGGGGCGAAGAGGCGAGATTTCGGTATGGGTCATTTCAAGGAAATTGTGAGGCTCGCCCGGGGGGAAACGGGAAAGGCGGTAGACCTTCCCGGTGGGGTGAGGGTGGTAACGGAATATGGGCGGCTTCGCTTTGAGACCGCGGATTACGCCGATTCACAGGAGGCGGATGTCACCGAAGGAGTAATCAATATCCCCGGCAGGACGGTAATTTCCCATTTGGGGCTGGAGTTTGAAGTTGAGACAATGGGGAAAGAGGACTTCAAAGACTTTCTGCAACGAAAGAATGACCGGCAGGAGGCGGTGGATAGAAAGCGCATAAGCGAGCCTCTCAGAGTTCGGTTTCGCAGGCGGGGTGAGCGCTTCTGGCCTTTGGGTGCAAGGGGGGAAAAGAAGTTGAAGGACTTCTTTATCGACCAAAAGGTGCCCCGCCGCTTGCGGGACCGCATCCCACTGGTGGTCTCGGGCGATAGGGTGATTTGGGTGGTGGGCTACCGCATAGATGAGCGGGTCAAAGTAACCGAGAAGACCGAAGAAGTTCTCCTCATCTCGGCGCGGAGGTGTTGACCGTTCGCCGTTGCCAGTTAACCGTGAACGACCAGCGTCGAGCGGTGAACTTGCGGATGACTGATGTGCCTCAAAAGTAAGAAATTCGTTTTCATTATATTGGCCTTAGGGCTGGCACTTCGCCTTATCTTCATATCACTACTGCCGGCGAGCGAATTATTTTTGCCGGGCCCTCTTGCCGACCAGAAGGAATTCGTGGCGATGGCCGAAAATGTGCTTGCCGGCCGGGGCATCATCCTGGGTGAGGGGCGCGAGATTGCCCGCATGCCCCTTTACGCCCTTTTCCTCGCCCTTTCTTTTGGTATTTTTGGGGAAAACTTTTTCTACTTGAGGCTGTGGCAAGCGTTAATCTCTATGGGAAGTGTAGGGCTGGTTTTCCTTCTCGCCAAGCGCATTTTCTCCAGGGAAGCGGGCCTGGTGGCGGCGCTTCTGGCGGCTATATATCCCTTTTTCATTCTGTTCTCAGGGCTGGTTCTTAACGAAACGCTTTTTATCTTCTTTTTTCTCCTGGAGATTTACCTTCTGGTGAGGCTCAAGGAGACTGTCCAGGCGGGCGAGGAAGAAAGAGGACGAAGCCGCACATACTTTTTGGCTGTGGCGGCAGGTGTTTGTGCCGGTGCGACCGTTTTAATTCGGGGCGCGGCGCTCGTTTTTTATGTTTTCGTCTGGGCCTTCTCGCTCTTGCTCGCGCGGCCGAAAAAAAGAATACTTCTGGCTGTGGGCATACACGGGGTGATTTTCTGCGCCACCCTTTTTCCCTGGGTCTGGCGAAATTATGAGATTTCTGGTCATTTCGTCCCCACCACTCTCAGGGTAGGTCTTTCCCTTTATGAGGGAAATTCGCCTCAGGCCACCGGCGCTCCCATACTCAATATCCTGGTCATACCGGATGCGGCACGGGATTTGGACGAGTATGAAAAGGATAAATTCTTGCGCCGGGAAGCCACTCGCTACATCCTTGAGCATCCGGGGCGCTTTCTTCGGCTTTGCGGTATGAAGTTTATTCGTTTCTGGAATCCGGTTCCCAATTATCCGGGCTTCAGGCGTCTGCTTATCATAATAGGAACGGCGGGCAGTTTTCTTCCGGTTGTTTTTCTTGCCCTTTTGGGGATGGGGCTTGAGCGCAGGGATTGGCGTAAGTGGTTCTTGGTAGTCTCGCCCGTGGTTTATTTTACGCTGCTTCATATGGTCTTTGTGGGGTCGCTGCGCTACAGAGTGCCGGTGATGCCTTTTTTGGTGGTGCTGGCCGGGGCAGGTGGCTGGCGCATCATCCAGGGGCTTAAGAAAAAACAGGGCCGAGATGAGTAAAGGGATAATCTTTTTTTCAGATGTGCATCTGGCCGAAGGGGAATCTCGCAAAAAAGAGAGGTTTTCTCGGTTTTTGAGTGCCCAGAAAGGAAGGGCCGAAGAGATTCATATCCTGGGCGACCTCTTTGATTTCTGGGTGGGGCCACAGCAGGCTCTCGTGGGCGAGTTCGCCTCGGTGTTTGGTATCTTAAAAGAACTGGCCGAAAGTGGCATTCGGATAACTTTCCTGGCCGGCAATCGCGACTACTATTTGGGAAAATTTCTGGAGAGAATATATGGCATCCGCTTTTTTGAGGAGGCCCGGGAAGTGATGGTGGCCGGCAAACGCACATTTTTAACCCACGGCGACCTTCTGTGCACCCGGGACCGAAATTATCGCCGTCTGCGCAGAGTAGTGCGAAATAGAGCCGTGGCAAGCCTTTTCACCTCCTTGCCCTTAAACATAAGTTTTCCCCTGGCCCGGGGACTTCGCCGTCACTCCAAGCGTGTAGTTGAGATGAAGCCGGAAAAGGAAAGAGCATTAGTGGAAGAGGAGGTGCAGAAGATTTTCAAAAATGGTGCTCAAATCATCATCTCCGGCCATACCCATAAGCCCGCCAAGATCACCTATATGCTTGACAAAGAGGAAAAATTCCTGTATACTTTGGGCGATTGGGAAAGGGGCGGCTCCTATTTAGAAGTAGCCGGCGAAAGATTTGATCTGCGGTCCGTCGAAGGATAAATTGAGATGGATATAAGCAGACTTCTAAAATTCGCTATAGAGAAGAATGCTTCTGATATGATAATTACCGCGGGAAGCCCGCCGGTATATCGCATAGATGGCGAACTCTTATATACCAATGCCAGACCCTTATCCAGCGAAAGTTGCAAGTCCTTGGTCTATAGCCTCCTGGATGAAGAGCAGATCGCCCGTTTCGAGACCCGCAAAGAACTGGACTTCTCATTTTATCTTGAAGGGGCACATCGCTTCCGGGGCAATGTCTATATGCAACGGAGCTCGGTGGGTGCAGCCTTCAGGCTCATCCCGGAACGCATTCCCTCCTTGGAGGAATTGGCCTTACCGCCGATTATAGAAGAGTTTGCTCTTACCCCTATGGGTTTGGTGCTTATCACCGGGCCCACCGGCCACGGCAAATCTACTACCCAGGCCTGTATGATAGATATGATTAATACCAAGAAACGGGTGCATATCATCACTATTGAAGACCCCATCGAGTTCGTGCACATAAACAAAAGGAGCGTGATAGACCAGAGAGAGGTAGGCTATGACACCTTGACTTTTGCCGAGGCCTTAAAGCATGTGCTGCGCCAGGACCCGGATGTCATCCTGGTGGGAGAGATGCGGGACCTGGAGACCATCGCCACGGCCTTGACCGCGGCAGAGACCGGCCATCTGGTCATTGCCACACTGCATACCAACGACGCGGTACAGACTATGAACCGCTTAATCGATGTCTTCCCTTCACATCAACAGGGCCAGATTAAGGCCCAACTTTCACTATGCCTTTTGGCCGTGGTTTCTCAAAGGCTCCTTCCTCGCTCCGATGGTAAGGGTCGTATCGTGGCCACCGAGGTAATGCGCAACAATCCCGCCGTGGCCCATCTCATTCGCGATGGAAAAATCGAAGGCATTTATAGCGTTATGGAAACCCACGCCAAAGAAGGAATGTTTGTAATGGACACCTCCATAAAGAACCTTTATATGCAGGGCATCATTACTTACGAGGAGGCGAAATTGCGCATGCGTAACCCCCAGGTTCTTCAGGCCCTGTAGCCACCGCCTGAACCGGAGAGCAAGATGTCCTTTGATATCCTCGCTTTCATCAACATAGCCTTTGCGATAGTCCTCGACTATATAGTCTTCCGTAAGGAAGAACTACGGGACTTCTGGGGCTTTCATATCGGCGCACTTGCGGCGGTAATTGTCCTGATTATGTTGATGATAGGGGCGGGAAGACCCCCTGGCGGGCAGGTTCATATAGGCGTCTTCTTCAATTTGATGCTCTTGTGCTTTGCCGGGATTCTTTATGTGCCCTTTTTTATACACTTGATAATCTTTTATGCGAGCAAGACCTGGGATTCCCTCAGCGGCGTAAGCGACATCAAGGTGCGCAAGACCTACAGTAAGGCCGAGGCCGCGGAAAAAGAAAGAAATTATGAAGGGGCGATGGAATATTATAGAAAAGAATTGGAGCAGGAGCCGGAAGATGCCGAGGCCAGAAGACGGTTGGCGGAAATTTTCTATACCACCGGCGACTTCGATGGCGCCCTTAAAACCTTCCGCGTCGCTTACACCTTCGAAAAAGAGGAAGAGAAGAAGGCCGGCATCGCCTTCCGCATCGTTGATATACTTTTGTCAAAAGAGGAAGACTTTACCGCGCTGAAAGAGTTGGAGCATATAAAAAGAGAGTTTCCCAATACCCAGTATGCCCGCCATGCTACCGACCGCATCCAGCGACTCAAACTCGCCAAACTCCGCAAACTGAAAAGATAAGCGACCGGCCAGACAGCAAGACAGCCGGGCTGCGAGACAGCCAACTAAATGTCGTCACTCGAAACTCGTCATTAGTCATTTGAGTGACCGATGACGCATGACAACCATATTTCGTGTATTTCGTTTCTTTTATGTATTTCGTGTTAAATGAACGAGGCCGTTGGCAAACGAGGCGGGACTACGGCGTAGTCAAATCATTTTCAGTGTTTCCTTGAGTTCCGTGTTTCAGTGATTTATCTTTTCCTGTTTTCTCTGTGTGCTCTGTGGTTATTTTTTTTGTTTATTTGAGGTTATCTGCGTTAATCTGCGGTTGATTCCCGTCAGGAATGAGCGTGGGCGAATTTGCGGCCTCTTTCCAGGGCCTCTTTGTTGATGTCAAGTAGGGAGACCTTTTTTTCGCCCAGGGCCTCGGTGAGGGCCTTCACTATTTCATCTTTTGAGAGGAAGGGCTTGAGTTCATTATAGGCCCCCAGCATCACTATATTTGCCACCACTCGCGAGCCTATTTCCTGGGCCATATCGGTGGCCGGTATGGAGAAAAATTTGCCAGCGGGAGGGGGACTGGAATCATCGATAAGTGAAGAATTGGCGAAAAGTACCCCCCCTGAATGTAGGAGAGGTTTGAAGCGGTCAAACGAGGGCTGGTTCATTATAATGAGGCTGTCGGCCTCTTCCACCACCGGCGAATAGATTTCCTCCGAGGAGATGATGACATTACAATTGGCCGTACCCCCGCGCACCTCGGTGCCGTAACAAGGAAGATAGGTAACCTCAAGCCCGGAGTTCATCCCGGCCATAGCCAGGAGTTTCCCCAGGAGCATCACCCCCTGTCCGCCAGAACCCGCCAGTATCACCCGCTCCAGCACTTTCTACTCCCAATCCTTATAAACCCCCAAGGGAAAGGTCTTGGTCATCTCCTCATCTATGAACTTCATCGCCTCCACCGAGTCCATATGCCAGTAGGTGGGGCAGGGGGAGAGGATTTCCACCAGAGAGAAGCCGCGGCCTTCGGCTTGAGTTTTTATGGCCTTCTGCATGGCCCTTTTGGTCTTGCGAATATTGGCTGGCGAAGAGACCGAGACGCGCTCAATATAAGCGGTGCCCTCAAGACCGGCAAGAAGTTCAGAAGCGCGCAGAGGATGGCCTTCTCTTTTTGCCTCACGGCCATAAGGCGAGGTGGCGGTGGTCTGACCCAAAATAGTGGTGGGGGCCATTTGCCCGCCGGTCATCCCATAGACGGCGTTATTTATGAAAATGGTGGTGAAGTTTTCCCCCCGGTTGGCGGCGTGGATAATTTCTGCCGTGCCGATAGCCGCGAGGTCTCCGTCGCCCTGATAAGATAGGATGATTTTGTCCGGCATAGCGCGCTTGAGACCGGTAGCCACAGCCGGCGTCCTGCCGTGGGCTGCCTCGCTCATATCAATATCCAGATACACATACGCAAGCACCGCACAACCCACCGGGGCCAGACCTATGGTCCTTTCCCGCAAATTCCATTCGTCAATAATCTCGGCTATGATGCGATGGACGATGCCGTGCCCGCAGCCAGCGCAATAATGCGTGGGCACATCCAAAAGCGCCTTGGGCCTCTGGTATGCTATTTTCATCGTCAACCAACCTTTTCCATAGTTTCCTGTAAGATATTCTCCGCTTTTTCCAGTATTTCGGTTGAAGTGGGCACCGCACCGCCGAGTCTTCCCAGAAAATCAACCGGTACTTTTCCTTCAATGGAAAGCCTCACATCCTCCACCATCTGCCCGGCGGAAAGTTCCACCACCAAAACCCCCCGGGTAGTTTCGGCCAGCTGAGCGAGCCTCGCTCTGGGAAAAGGCCAAAGGGTTATGGGCCGGAAAAGGCCGATTCTGGCGCCTTTTTCGCGTCCCAGCCTTAGGGCCTCCTTGGAGATGCGCGCCGCGGTGCCGTAGGCGGCCACCATTATCTCGGCATCTTCGGTCTCTATCTCCTCCCACCTCGGCTCTTTTTCCTCAATCTTGCGATATTTTTTTTGAAGATGCAGGTTGAATTTTTCTAAGTCGCCTTCTATCCAGTAGAAGGACTTGACGATATTTCGCGGCCTTCCTTTGGCCCCGGTAAGCGCCCAGTCTTTAGGCGGTAGTTCCGGTTTTGGGCGCTTTTTGAATTCCACCGGCTCCATCATCTGGCCTATACGGGCATCAGCCAGGACTATCACCGGAGTGCGATATTTGTCGGCCAGGTCAAAGGCGTCCCGGGTTAAGTCGGCCATCTCCTGCACGGAATCCGGGGCGAGCACTATGGTGCGATAGTCTCCGTGTCCACCGCCGCGGGTGGCCTGGAAATAATCCGCCTGGGAGGTGCGAATATCGCCCAGGCCCGGACCGCCCCGCTGCACATTCAAGATTACTGCCGGCAGTTCACTACCCGCAATATAACTTATGCCTTCTTGCTTTAGACTAATCCCCGGTGATGAGGATGAGGTCATAACTCGCTTGCCCGCGGCCGAGGTTCCATAAACCATATTGATGGCCGCCAGTTCGCTTTCCGCCTGGACAAATGTCCCTCCCACTTCGGGCATCCTTCTGGACATATATGCCGGTATCTCATTTTGTGGAGTGATGGGATAGCCGTAGTAGAAGCGACAGCCGGCAACTATGGCCGCCTCGGCCGCCGCTTCGTTCCCGGTCATCAATACTTTTCCTGCCATAGCATCCTTCTTGTTATTTATAGACCTCAACCGCCGCATCGGGGCAGATGACTGCGCAATTAAGGCAGGCCGTGCACTCTACATCTACCTTGGGCACAGCCGGCCTTATTCCGGCAGCATTTGCTTTAAGAGATATCTCCAAAACCCCTTTGGGGCAGGCCCACACGCAAAGCCCGCAGCCTTTGCAAAATCTTTCCGAGATTTTAACCTCCGGCATAACCTATCTTTTCTCCCAATGAAGTTTTTCGTTCAGGGTCTGGAAAAAAGTGCGTCTTTCAGTTTTCACCAATTTGAAGTATTGGCGGGCCCTGGTGATCTCTATGCGGTCCTGAGGATTTATCTTGAAGAAAAGTTGGCCGTCAAGGGTCAATATCACGCCGGATGAGGGCGAGGAGACGCTGACCAGCAATTTCGAATTTGACGGAACCACCAGGGGACGATTGGCCAGGGTATGCGGGCAGATGGGGCTTATGATGAAGGCCTCCATATCCGGCACCAATATGGGTCCGCCGGCGGAAAGCGAGTGTGCCGTAGAGCCTACCGGTGTGGCTACAATCAGGCCGTCACCCCCAAAGGTGGTTACCATCTCGCCGTTTATATGCAAGTTTATGTAAAGCATACGCGAAGGGCCGCTGCTGGTAATTACCGCATCATTAAGAGCCAGGCCCTTTTGGCGCAGTTTCCTTGCCCTCAGGATGCGGCAGTTGAGCATAAGGCGAGGTCCGGTCTGGAAATTTCCCGCCAGCAGTTTTTCCATATCCTCGTTGATCTCCTCCAGGGAAAATTCCGCGAGAAAGCCAAATTTCCCCAGATTTATCCCGGCCACCGGGATTTGGTTTAGCCCCAAACGCCTGGCTACCTCCAGAATAGAGCCATCCCCGCCGAAGACCAGCACTAAGTCGGCCTTAATCTCTTCTAAGTCTATCTGCTGTCGCAGGTCTACGGCCACAAGATGCGCCGAAGATTCTACAATCGGCCTCAAGGCTTCAATGGCCTTTACCACATTGGCCCTATTGCCATTTCCCACGATGACCACTTTTTTCTTGGGCAAGGGTCTCGACCTCCTCCTTTTCAATACTGGCGCTTGAGGATGGAACGGGCCAGGGCCTGAAGAAAGCCGCTGCTTTCCCCGAAAGAGGAAAGTTCGGCCACGGCCTTGGCGATTAGTTTCTCTGCTTCAGTCCGGGAGCGCTCCAGTCCCAATACCGAGGGATAAGTGAGTTTGCCGTGCTCCTGGTCTTGTCTTACGGGCTTGCCTAATTTTGCGGCTTTTCCCTCCACATCCAGTAAGTCGTCGGTAATTTGAAAGGCAAGGCCCAAATTTTGGCCATAATTTGATAGTTTCTTTAGCAATTTTTGGGGGGCGCGGGCCGTGATGGCCCCCATCCTCACCGAGACGGCTATAAGAGAGCCGGTCTTATGTGAATGTATGTAGCGCAGTAAATCCATATTCTCTTTTCCCTCCGGCTCCATATCCATAGCCTGCCCGGCAATCATTCCCTCTGAGCCTGCGGCCCGGGCCAGTTCCAGCGCAAGAGGCCCGGCAAGCTCGGAAGGATTCTCCCGGGAGATAATCTCAAAGGCCAGCGTAAGCAGGGCATCGCCGGTTAAGATGGCGGTGGCCTCGCCGAAGGCCTTATGAGAAGAGGGCTTGCCCCGGCGCAAATCATCGTCATCCAGAGGAGGAAGGTCGTCGTGGATAAGAGAATAAGTATGGACGAGTTCTACGGCGCAGGCTGTGGGCAGGGCTTCGGCTCTTTTTCCTCCGCATAGTTCGCAGGCTCCGAGGACGAGGATGGACCGCAGACGCTTGCCCCCGGAGAATACGCTATAACGCATAGCCTGGTGGAGTTTCCTTGGCCTTTGGGATTCAGGAGGCAGGATGCTCTCCAGGGCGCCATCTATCTCCTGGCGAAAGCCTCTAAGAGTAGATTTCAACAATTCTTCCGACCATAAGGCCGGAAGGGTTTGTTCTTTAGATTCTGGCACAACAATTATCCTTAGCAAAAATATTTACCCTAAGCCGGGTCCAAAAAACACACGCCAAATCAGAAAAGGCCGGAGCCGCCTTCGCTTTGTTCAGTTTCCTCAACCTCCTCTTCTTCCCCGGGGGCGAAAGGCTTGGCCTTTGCCTCGCCGGGAGCAGTCTTGGTCAGTATCTCAACCTTTTTCTCAAGCGCCGAAAGGATTTTCTGGCATTTCTTGTAGGCGGCGAGGCCGGCTTCATATTTTTCCAGGGCCTCCTCCAGACCTAAGTCTCCCTTTTCCAGTTCTTCGGCGATTTTCTCCAGTTTTTCCAGTTCCTTTTCAAAACTATCTTTGGCCATTTGGGACTCCGGAAGTTCAAGTTTTTGTCTCTTCCACGCGGGAAGTAGCCTCACCTTTGGCGAAATAGGTTCTTAAAAGCCCACCCTTTTTGAGGCCTGAGGCCTTCTTCAGGGGTTTCTTTTCACCAGCCAGGGTGGTAATGGTATAACCGCGCGACAGGACCTTCGCAGGACTCAAGCTTTCAAGTCGGCGAGTCAGGCCGTTTAAGATTTCTTTTTTTATCTGGATGATACCGGAGGTAGCGCGCCAGGTGCGCTGGATAAAGTCATCGGCCATCTGCTCTTGCTGGCGCAGGAGGTCAAGAGGCCTGCGGAAAGGATAACTTCTGAAGACCAGTTCCAGAGTGCGTCGGGCGCTTTCCGCCTTGACCCTTAAGGCCATCCTCAGCCGACGGGAGAATTCTTTCAAGGTGCTCAAAAGTTCTTTTTCATCCGGCACCACTAAGACACCTGCCTCGGAAGGGGTAAGGGCCCGGCGGTCGGCCACCAAATCGCTTATGGTAATATCTATCTCGTGGCCCACGGCGCTGATGATGGGAATCTGGCTTTTGGCTATGGCCCGGGCCACTATCTCCTCATTAAAGGCCCAGAGGTCTTCCAGGCTCCCACCGCCGCGCCCCACGATGAGCACATCATAACCGCCGATGGCGTTAAGATTTTCTATTGCCCCGGCAATCTCCTCTGCTGCGCCTTCGCCCTGCACTTTCACCGGAAAAAGCGTAATGTGCATCCTGGGGAAGCGGCTGTCAATGACCTTAAGGATGTCCCGAATGGCCGCGCCGGTGGGACTGGTGACGATGCCTATATGCCGGGGAAGGAAGGGCAGGGGCCTTTTTCGCGCCGGGTCAAAAAGCCCTTCGGCCTCCAGTTTCTCCTTCAGTTGCCTGAAGGCCAGTTCCAGCGCACCAATCCCTTTTGGCTCTATCTCCCGGATGATTAATTGATATTCGCCCCGCGGCTCATACACGGTGAGATCGCCGAAGACGATTACTTCCAGCCCATCCTTCAATTCAAACCTTGTAGTCTGGGCCACCGGGCGGAAGATGATGGCGCGCACCTGAGAGGCCTCATCCTTGAGGGTGAGATACATATGGCCGGAGGCCGCCCGGTGCAGATTGGAAATCTCTCCCGTCACCCAGAGGGGTGGAAAGTTTTTCTCCAGGCATTCCCGGACCATTCGCGTGAGTTCGCTTACCGAGAGGATTTCCTTTTTGGTCTCAAGAGGCCCGGCAATTAAATCCGGATTCCATTCAGATTCCATTAACTCATCTCGCTTTAAGGTCTTCTTCTTTTATGAAGAGCCGCTCAATAGACAAGGCCTTGCCAGTTTCGGCATCGGCCTTTACTATGACTCCTGCCAATCTCACATCCTCTTTAGCCACATCAAAAGGCGCGGGCATATCCGTGGTAATGGCCTGAAGAACGCGGTCCACCCGCCGCCCTATGATGGACTGATAGGGTCCGGTCATCCCTAAGTCGGTGATATAAGCCGTACCTTGAGGGAGGATGCGCTCGTCCGCGGTCTGGATATGGGTATGGGTGCCGGCCACTGCGGTAACCTTACCATCCAGGAACCAGCCCATAGCCACCTTCTCGGAAGTGGCCTCGGCGTGGAAATCCACCAGGATGATTTTTGTTTTAGGCGCGAGTTCCTCCAAAGCGGCCTCAGCGGTGCGAAAGGGGTCATCGGCGGGCCGAGTGAAGATACGCCCCAGGAGATTAATCACGCCGATGGGGACTTTGGCCCTGGAGTCAAGCAGGGTCACGCCTGTGCCTGCCGCCTTGGGAGAAAGATTTGCCGGACGGAGCACCCGCTCATTCTTGGCCAGAATGGGGATAATCTCCCTGAAATGCCAGATATGGTCACCACCGGTGATGACATCGGCGCCGGCCCCGAAGATGGTCTCAGTGGCCTGAGGGGTGAGCCCGGTGCCTCCGGCGGCATTTTCCCCATTTACCAGAGTGAAATCTATTTCTCTTTCGGCGATAAGGTTGGGAAGGTTCTCTTGCAGGATGCGTCTGCCCGGCTTTCCCACCACATCGCCCACCAGGAGGATATTCAGGGGCATTCTGGGCGCCTTTCTATCGGGCATAGTCCACAGCCCTGGTCTCTCGTATCACCGTGACTTTGACCTCGCCGGGATAACTCAGTTCCTGCTCGATTTCCTTGGCGATGGCCTGACAGGTCTTGACCGCCTCCTTGTCGCCAATTTTTTCAGAGTTGAGGATGACCCGCACCTCGCGGCCTGCCTGGATAGCGTAGGCCTGTTCAACACCGGGAAAGGAATTGGCGATATCCTCCAGGCGCTGGAGGCGTTTGATGTAATTTTCCAGGGTCTCGCGGCGCGCCCCTGGTCGGGAAGCGCTTACGGCGTCGGCCGCGGCCACCAGGATGGTATAAATGCTGGTGGGCTCCACATCCTCGTGGTGGCCGGCGATGGCATTTATCACCTCCGGACGCTCCTCAAAGCGGCGGGCCAAATCCGCCCCAATCTGCGGGTGGCTACCCTCCACCTGATGGTCGACGGCCTTGCCAATATCGTGCAGGAGTCCGCAGCGTTTGGCCAGAGCCACATCCAGGCCCAGTTCTGCGGCCATAATGCCGGAAAGGATGGCCACTTCTGTGGAATGCTGCAGAACATTCTGACCATAACTGGTGCGGAATTTGAGTCTACCCAGGAGCACAATCTCGCGGGGATGAAGCCGGGGGACGCCCACTTCCAGGGCGGTTTGATTGCCTACTTCAAATATGTGCTGCTCTATCTCTTTCTTGGTGGCTTCAACCACCTCTTCAATTCTGGCCGGATGAATGCGGCCGTCCAGGATGAGTTTTTCCATTGCCCTTCGGGCAATCTCCCGCCGGATGCTGTCAAAGCCTGAGACCACTACCACCGAGGGGGTATCGTCTATGATGACATCCACGCCTGTGGCCTTTTCAAAGGAGCGGATATTCCGCCCCTCACGGCCGATGATGCGGCCTTTCATATCATCATTGGGGATGTCTATGGTGGAGACGACATTTTCGGCGGTATGGTCAGCGGCACAGCGCTGGATGGCCAGGCTAACGATATTCCTGGCCTTTTGCTCGGCGACTTCTTTGGCCCGCTGAGTGGCCCTATGAAGCAGTTCAGCGGCCTCGGTCTCCACCTCTTTCTCGATTCTCTTGAGAAGCAGGTCCTTTGCCTGTTCGCGCGTGAGGCCGGAGATACGCCTGAGCGCCGCCTTTTCTTCCTCCAAAAGGCGGTCCAGCTCTTGATTTTTCCCTTCTAAGTCCTTGCTCTGAGCAGATAATTTTCGCTCCAGGTTTTCCAGAACCCTTTCTTTTTTGCTCAGGAGGTCTACCTTGCGGTCCAGGTTGTCCTCGCGCCGGGAGAGGCGTCTTTCCATCTCCCGCAGTTCCCTGCGGGCTTCGTTGGTTTGTGCTTCAAATTCCTCCCGCCTCCTTAGAGATTCTTCTTTGGCTGCCAGAGCCGATTCCTTGGTTATGCGCTCGGCCTCGGAGCGGGCGTGAGCGAGGGCCCGCTCGGCTTCCCTTTCAGCGCTCTTTTTCTTGAGTCGCCCCAAAAGGGTCTTGCCCACAAAGCCTAATAAGGCAAAAAGGATGGCGATAATGACGAAAGTAATTGTGTCCAAAACTCCCTCACCCCTTTCTCCAGACCCGGATTGCCGCAAAAAGATTGAACTTATAACAATCCAGAGTCCAAAATGACTGCCTCAGAAAGGGAGAAAATAGTCCTCTTATTTTGGGCCATACGGCCCATCCGTATGGATGGAAGGTTCTTTAAGGAAGGATTTTTATTTATGAGGCAATTGGCGAGTTGGGTAAGCGTCTTTGGAGCACTTCTTTCTCACCCCACGCTCGGCGTAGCCGCCCGGGTCTAAAGAGGAGTTAACCGAATGTCTCATCGCCATTTATAGTCTCCGGGAAATAGATACTCCGCCGGATTGCCACTTCTTGCCTTTGAAAGAAACTTTGCCGGGAAAATTTCCTCATCCCATCCCGGCACAAATGCCGTCAAAAAGGCCTCAAACGACATTTCAGCAATCCCTTTTAGGGCTATACCTTAAAGAATTTCCTTCCAAGAACCACTTTCTCCTGACTGAAAGCAAAAAAGTATTACCTTAATCTAAAAAAGAAGCAAAATCCTTTCTTTTCTGAGACTTCTCCTCAATCTGTCAACTTTAAAGAAGCACATTAAACTACAAACAAATTATAGTGACTCCCCTGAGGGCTGTCAAGAAAAAATTCCTGAAGTTCGCCCTATCTTGAGCAGTGGCGCAGGCGGGCTCATATGCGGGGCTATGGCATTTGGGCTTGACAAAAAGGCGTTTTTGAGTATAATTTTTGGCTGAGGACTTCTCAGGCGATAGGAAAGGGATATGGAAAAATATGATGTGGCGGTAGTAGGTGGTGGCCCGGGTGGATATGTGGCTGGCTTGAGAGCCGGGCAATTGGGGGCCCGTACTTGTGTGATAGAAGAGCGGGAACTCGGCGGCACCTGTCTCAATCGAGGCTGTATCCCCACCAAAAGCCTTCTGGAAACCGCGCGCATTTTCGCTGAAATCAACAAGGCCGGTCAATTCGGCATATCCACCCAGGGGGCCAGAATAGATTTTGCTAAGGCCGCGGAGCGCAAAGACGAAGTAGTGGGGCGCTTGCGCAGGGGCGTGGAGACCCTTCTTAAAGTCGCCGGGGTGGAGGTGGCACTCTTTTAGATGCCAATGTGGTAAGCGTCAGCGGAAGCGAGCCGCAAGAGATTTCGGCCTCAAAGATTATCCTGGCCACAGGCTCTCGGCCAGCCCGACCGGGATTTTTCCCCTTTGATGATGAAAGGATACTAACCAGCGACGAAGTGCTTCAGTGGGCGGAACTACCCGAAAGTATGCTCATCGTGGGTGCCGGTGCGGTGGGGGTGGAATTCGCCTGTATGTTCGCTGCTTTTGGGATTAAGGTAACTCTGGTAGAGATGATGGAGCAACTTCTTCCAGGAATGGATGCCGATTTAGCCCAGGAACTTTATCGCGCCCTGCGCAGGAAGCGGGTGGCTGTGCAGACCGGGACGAAAATAGAAAAACTGGAAGTCCGCAGTGAGGGCATAGCCGCGGAAGTCTCCCAGGGCGAAACCATTGAGGCCCATAAGGCCCTCATCAGCGTGGGGCGAGCGCCTTGTTCGCAGGATTTGGGCCTGGAGGCCGTGGGGCTTAAACTCCAGCGTGGTTTTATTGAGATAGACGAACACCTGCGCACCAATATAGATAATGTCTATGCCATCGGTGATGTTACGGGCAAAAATCTCCAGGCCCATCTGGCCAGCCGCCAGGGGGTAGTTGCCGCAGAGTGTGCCCTGGGCGAGCAAGGGAAGGTAAATTACGATGCAGTTCCGGCCTGCGTTTTTACGGAGCCAGAGATTGGGACAGTGGGTTTGACCGAGGCCCAGGCACAGGAGAAAGGCGTAGAGGTGAAAGTGGGGAAATTCCCCTTCACCGCTCTGGGCAAGGCCCAGGTTTTGGGAGAGACCGCGGGTTTCATCAAGATTGTAGGAGATGGAAAAAGTGGCCAGATTCTGGGCGTGCACATCATCGGCCCCAGGGCTACCGACCTCATCGCCGTAGGCGGGCTGGCCGTAGAACTGAAAGCAAGTATGCAGCAGTTGGCAGAGACCGTCTTCGCCCACCCCACTATCTCCGAGGCGGTGAAAGAGGCCGCTGAGGACTTTCTGGGAAGGGCCATCCATCTTCCGCAGCGAAAAGGATGAAATCTGGCACAAATCAAATCGCCAGTAAAGGAGTTTCCTGAAGAGAATTTCTATGAAAAATGGCAAATGCATATTGCTCAAGCCGGGGACTCTTGATTACGAAGAGGCGTTGGCTTTGCAGGAAGAGTT
>Ga0111219_1029_pt1 | contig 15759 bp, 20 predicted proteins | sample DeeMarSWOR152_54_FD_80368 | JGI IMG/M metagenome (GOLD analysis project Ga0111219, IMG submission 80368) | Planctomycetes bacterium DG_23
AACCAAGATTGAAAGCCTTTATTTTCTTCTGCAGCCCATTATCCTTTTTAATGCGATAATCTCGGTGGCAATAACTTATCTTGTTCATATCAAAGGCCTTGAGGCCGTCCCTTTTCCTATTTACATTTTCGCCTTAGGCTGTCTGGTCTTTGCTATAACTCGCTATCTACGAGGTCGGGAAATGAGCGGAAAGGAAATTAGAAAAAGGCGCAGCCGAAGAATGTAATCCCTTAGCCAATAGAGAGAGGAAAAAGGCGCAGTGGTCTCGTAGGGATGGACGCAAAATGAAACCCGTTCAGGACTCCGAAGGAGCCCTTTCCCTCGACCCTGAAGGGCCTCGGGACGAGAACCCTGAAGGGCAAGGCTCTGAGGAGGAAGATGTAATTATCTGCCGATGTGAAGAGGTAACAAAAGGGGAAATTGTAGCAGCCATACGCCGCGGAGCGCGCACCCTGGGCGGCATTCGCAGACGCACCCGGGCCGGGATGGGTCTTTGTCAGGGCTCCACCTGTATGCCTCTTGTAGCACAGATTCTGGCAGAAGAGACCGGAATCCCGCTGGAGAAGATAGAAATTCCCTCCGCCCGCCCCCCAGCAAGGCCGGTCAAAATGGAAGACATGGCCAGATGAAGGAAAAGGTACATATTGCAGTCATAGGCGGCGGCCTCATCGGTTCTGCTATTTGCTATTTCCTAAGTCAGTACGACCGGGACAGGGGCTTCGGGGGCCTGTGACGGGCTTACTTTCACCCAGACCAAACTTCCCGGTCCGCATCTTGAACTGGCTCTTAGAAGTCTCAATCTCTATAAAGAATTGGAGGCAGAATTTGGAGAAGAGATTGAACTTGAGCGCTCTGGCGGCTTGGTGGTGGCTGAGACGGAGGACGAATGGGGTGCCTTGAAAGATGCCGCTAAAGACCTGCGGTCTTTTGGTGCAAATGTGGAACTGCTGAGCGGCAAGGAACTCGCAAGTGTAGAGCCGGCCTTAACTCCGAATTTAATTGGCGCTTTATTTTCACCCCACGATGGCCAGGTAAATCCGCTGGCGCTCAATTTTGCCCTGGCCCAGGCGGCAAAGGAAAACGGGGTGGAAGTGCGGCTTTTCTGGAAAGTTTGCACCCTGGAGAGAAATAAGCGAAAGGGGTGTTACTGCCTTAAAGGGGAAAAGGGAGAGATTGAAGCGGAAATGGTTGTGGTGGCCGCGGGCGTGGATACGCCCCTTCTTCTTAAACCTTTTGGTCTGGATATTCCCATCATCCCCCGGCGGGGGCAGATACTGGTGACGGAAACTGCTCCAAGGATTTTGTCCCGACCGCTCATCTCGGCAAGTTATCTCGGAGCAAAATTCGCTGCGCCGGAAGACGAGGGAAAAATGGATTTTGGATTAAGTATAGAGCAAACTAAAGCGGGAAATTTCCTCATCGGCTCCACCCGCGAATTTGTTGGCCTGGATAAGAGACCGAGTTGGCAGGCGATGAAACTTCTGGCCTGCCGGGCTGAGAAGGTGCTCCCTTATCTCAGGGAACTTTCCGTAATCCGTGCTTTCGCAGGCCTGCGCCCCTATACGCCGGACGGGCTTCCGGTTTTGGGCGAAGTTCCGGGGGCTTCCGGGCTTTATGTTGCTTCTGGACACGAAGGCGATGGGGTAATGCTTGCTCCCATTACGGGTAAGTTAATGGCTGAACTTGTGCTTCAGGGAAAGGCAAGTTTTGACCTTACTCCTTTTCGAGTGAATAGATTTCAGGGGAAATAATATCATCATTAGTCATTGGTCATTCGAATGACGAGTGACGGACGACGAGTGTCGGGTGACGGCGTTTTTGGGCCTAACAGGGCGAGCCTCAAGTAAATGTAGGTTTTGTGAGACATGAGTCGTGCGTCGTGGGACACAAGCGGTGGCAGAGACTTGTCTGTTTTTGAGTGTCGCACGACCCAGGTCGCAGGTCGCACAAGAAGGGAATATGCTTGATTTCGGCGGCGGGGAAAATTACAATCTGATGATAGGTGAAAGATGAGGAACTCCATTTCCACGCATATGCTTTTGATTTTTCTGATATTTTTATTTTTTCTGCCCATCGCGCGCCCGTACGGGCACATCCTTACTTCCGCGCCAGTACGCGTCGCCCTTTCCCTCGACCCTGAGGGGTCTCGGGACGAGAACCCTGAAGGGCAAGGCAGCGAGGCGCCGACCAGGCGACCGGCCGCACGCCCCCGTACGGGGCGGCCTGAATCGGTTAGTGGCGAGGTGGACCAAGAGAGATTAAGAGAAGCCACTGCGAGTTTATTACAACTGCTTCTGGTAACTGCACTGCTGCTTTTATTTGTGTTCGTTTTTGTGGTTCTCTTAATCCTCTCCCGCCGGCGGAGAATGGCCGGGAGGAAAAGACCAGAGCCGACTGTGCTTGAGGACCTCTGGACCATAACCGAAGAGGAAAAGGATTAATCTTCTCTTCCGAAGCCACTCAGATAACGAGGTGGAAGAGAAAGGAAAAATGTCCGACCAGGAAGAAACCGAAGGTGTCCGAAGGATAGAACCCGGGGAAATTATATTGCCGGCCGATTTAGAGGCTTACCTCCAGGAAACAGCCGAGGCAGCCCCTGCTGAAAGGGTCGCCTTCAGGCCTTCAGTCTATGAAGGCTTGCTCTTTGCTGGTGCGGTTTTGGTAGGGCTATCTCTGGTAACGCCCTGGGCGGAGGTTCAAGGGAAGGCTTTCATTGGCTGGGCGATGCCCCAGAATTTGTCGCCGCTAAGTGTCCCTCACATAGCAGGAGAAGAAAAATGGCTAAGGCCGGTGTGGTTTTTCCTCATCTACGCTTTGCTTGCTCTTTGTCTTTACCCCAGGACGAAAAGTAGGCTCTGGGGATTGGCATCTTCGTCAATTCTCGCTGCCGGCGCCATCTACTTAGTGCTTTTCTTCCTCTGGCACTGGCGTTTCACCCTCTCGCAATATCTTTTCGGCTCCTGGGCTATGGTGGTCGGGCTATCTTTTTTTGGTCTGGCAGGTATAGAACGCTTCCGCCAAATAGAGGGTTCCTCGTTTGCCCGCAAGACACTTTTCCTCAGCGGGGTGCTTATTTTGTCGGGTTTCCTTCTGCCCTGGATGCTCAAATCCTCAGGGCTCAATCTACTTTTGAAAATAGATAAGGCCTCCTGGTGGGCGGGAGGATGGAGCACCATCTGGGCCTATGGGATAGGGGTTTTTCCTTTGTGGGGGCTTCTGGGAATTATCAAAGGGGCCCAGGCCAAAGGGAGTCTCGGGCCCTGGAGCGTGTTTTTCCTCCTGATCGGAGTCATTTCCTTGGTCTATTTTCTAATTTTCTGGAGGCCTTTTGTGAGTCAGCAGTTTATGATGGGCTTGTGGGGTACAGTGTTCGGCCTGGCGCTTATGACTTTCGGCGGCCTGGAAGATTATGCCAAGAAAAAAGGGTTCTTAGGCGGTTTCTTAATCACTTTAGGCTCCATAATCTTGAGCGGATATCTTTGGGTTCTGTGGACTGGAGAAGACCTCATCGGCATATTCAAAGCACTCAAGGGATTGTGGAGCGGATGACTGAATTGAAGATGGAAGAAGGCCTTTGAAAGCATTTGGTCTTTCCAAAAAAGAGCGGCTCACCAAGCAGAAGGATTATAGGATAGTCTATGCGGCAAAAAGGACCTATAGCGACGGGCGGCTGCGGATTTATGTGCGCCGTAATGGACTGGACTACAGCCGCATCGGTTATTCCATTGGTAAGAGAATGGGAGGGGCGGTAAAGCGAAACCGTCTTAAGCGGCTTGTGCGGGAAGCGTATAGAAAAAACAAGTCGCAACTTCCCAAGGGGTTTGATTTCGTGGTTATACCCAGGTCGGATGGCGAATATAGTTTAGACGAAATTTCGGCTTCCCTTAAGAAGTTATTGGAGGAGGCCAAAGGCTCCCAGTAACTCCCAGAGCCTGAAGAGAATTCCTTATGACCAGATTGCTCATCTTCATTTTGCGCATCTATCAGGCCACTTTAAGTCCTATTTTCGGCTATCAGTGCCGCTATGTGCCCACTTGCTCCAATTATTTCATAGAGGCCCTGGAGAAAAAAGGCCTGGTCAAGGGGATGCTTTTGGGACTATGGCGCCTCTTGAGATGTAATCCCTTTTCAAAAGGCGGTTATGACCCGGTGAGATAAAAGCAGGTAAGGAAAGAGTAAATTCAAACCCTTCATTCACTCGCCAGGCGCACACGAATCCTTTTCGTGGCTATGAAATCCTTCCCGTCAAGGTCGGTGAATGTGGCCTTGAGGATAAGTTCGGAGGCAGTTGGTGGGGAGCCCTTCCAGGGCAATTTGAACTGGTAGCCGGTGGGAAAATTTCTCCAGTTTTTGATAGCCTCTTCAGCGGTAAAATCCCAGCCCATCACCACCACTTCCTCCTGAGTCAAATCAAAAAGTTCGAACCTTACTTTGCCGGCCCGTTTGATAGTGTCGTCCTCCCGGTCTTGGGGATGAAGAAAAACGATTAAACCATCATCGCCTTCTTTTTCATCCCAATCGGCCCCGCCGGTCAGAAACCCCAGGGATATTTTTTCCACCGGAAATCTGAGGTGGCCATCTTCTGGGGAAGCCTTTTCGGAAACCAAGGCCTTGAGTCGCTGGTTTTCCGCCTTGAGCCGGGCTAATTCCTCCTCCAGTTTATCTTTTGCCTTTCTTTCTTTTTCAAGTTCTGCCTGAAGTTGCTCCAAGAGAACCCTTAATTCTGCCGTCTCTTCGGACTCCGCTTCCCTGGTCGGTTCGACTTTGATCTCCGCCGGGATGGGTCTTTTCATAGACTCTTCACTTCGGCAGCCACAAACGCTTCCCAGCAAGCCTGCAAGCACAGTGAAAACTGCTAAGTTACAGCGGGTTTTCATTATTATTCCCTTTAACAAGAATCTTTCAACAGGTAAGATGCAAAAGAGCGATAACCCGGCGCGTAGGAGAAAGTTGATTAAAAATCTCGCAGGCCTTTTTTGTGGGACGAACCAGAAGTTCAACGCCCTCTTTTTCCAGCCGCTCTTTCGTCTCCGGTAGGATCTTCATTAGGCCGTGGCTCCCCTCGCCCACCACCAGGACCTCCGGGCCTTGTTCAAGCACCTCTTTTATATCAGCCAGAGAGACTTTGTGGCCTTGCTCGCGCCACCAACTGTCATCTACCCGGTCGGGATAAATGATCAAATCCCTGGTATATTTCTTCCCGTCAATTACAATCTTGCCAAAGGAATAGGAATCTATCATTGGTTTTGTTCGAGAAATCTACCTGGCTTCAAGACATTTTCATAAAGGTCTTTACACCGGGGGCAGAAGCGCTCGGCCTTCTTATCTGTATCCGCCAGGGAGTTGGAAAAGTGCATCACGCACTCGCTTTTGGAACAATGGGAAAGGCCGAAGGTATGGCCCAATTCGTGCACCGCCTCCTTTACCATACGCAGGGCAAAAAGGTTCTCGTCCGCAGGCTGGCCATAGAATTCGGGCCGGAGTCGTTTAAGAGAAATTATCCCCTCCCGCCCGCCAAGTGCAGCCTCGCCAAAGATGAAGTTAAGAGACGGGGCATAAAGGTCCACATCGGCCACGCCCAGCACCCGCAGTGCCCCCGGCTCTTCAATCTTGCTTATCCTTTGCAAAAGAACTGAACTGCGGTATTGCCCGCGAGCATCATTATAGGCAATTTTCACATCCTGGAAGCCTTCGCTCGCCCTCGCCGGAAGCCCCAGGATCTTTTGCAGGCCCTGGGCCAAGTTTTTCAGATAAGTTTCGTCAACTTCTCCACAATTTACCAGAAGCAAAAACATAGTTTTTATTTCCCGGAATCACCAAAGTTTTTGCTTTTGGGTGTAAATCTTACAGCAAGAAGGGCGCCTCTACGAGGTGCTTACCAGCCCTTGCTCCCTTTCTTTTAGCCACCGCATAAATCCTTTATTTATCTTATACCACTCCTTCATCAGTAAATTTAATATGAATAGGTGCCTCCTCTTGGATTGGGAATAGAATTTCCGCCAGGCCCAGAAGGATTTTTCCTGAAGCTCCAGGGCGCTCATCAGCCGGGGCTCGAATACCACATGCGTTCCGTCATACTTGGACCAATCCTTGTTGAATATCCTGCCCTGACTATCCAACTTTTCATAAAGCGGAGTGCCGGGGATGGGAAAGAGGATGGCGAACTGGACACTATCAATCCTCATAGCCTGGCAACGGCGCACCGTGTGGGCGATGGAGTCTAAATCATCTTCATCCGCGCCCAACATAAAAAGCCCGTGAACCAGAATGCCCCTTTTCTTCAGACTGCGAATACATCTCTCTATATCCTCAACCTTCTGGCGCTTGTTCAAAACCTTCAGTGTCCGGGGATTGAAGGATTCGAAGCCAATAAACACATAACGACAGAGCGTTTTGGTCATTAAGTCCAGAAGTTCCTCATCCCGGCTCACATCCGGCCGGCACTCGGCCACCCATCGGAAGCGAAGCCCCCGCCTTAAAACCTCCTCCAAAATGCTTTTGGTGCGACTCTTATTGGCCGCAAAATTATCATCGCAGAAAAAAATCTTCTTGAAGCCCTGAGAAAGCCTCAGCTCTATCTCATCCACCACATTTTCGGGACTGCGAAAATAATATTTGCTCCCAAAAATCGCACTCACCGAACAAAAGTTACATTTGAAGGGACAGCCGCGAGATGTGGATATGGGGAAATAACGCATGTGCCTTCGCTTATCCATCACTTCTATATCTACAAAGGGAAGCGCATCCAGGTCTTTTACCTGAGGGCCAGCCAGGATGCCCTCTTCATCTCCCTCCACTGCACGGCAAATAACCTCCTCCCCGGGCCCGGTGACTACCAGATTGGCGAATTGTGCAGCTTCATCCGGGACCAGGGAAGCGTGGGGCCCGCCGATGACTATTCTTATGTCGGGTCTGAGACGGCGCGCGGCCCGGGCCAATAGATAACCTCGGTTGGCCGTGGCAGTCATTATGGATATGGCCAGCACATCCGCTTCATATAGTGCCGGAGAAACATTTCCTCCTTCATCATCGCAAAGGGGTCTATGCGCGTCGGAGATAACTTTGACCTGGTGGCCCTGCTTCTTGAGTATGCTGGCCAAAATTAGCGGCCCGACCAGAGGGATATTGATAAGCCTATAGGCATTGAATTCCGTCTTGGGCTCGACGAACAGGACTTTTTTCACCTGTCTTCCTTTCCAAAAATAGAACACTACCCGTGAGAATTAGAGGCACCGCTCAAACCGGGCCTCAGCCTCTTGCAGCCTCCTTGTGGCCTCATCGCTTGAAGGTAAGTCGGTATAAAGACCTTTCCCGTCGGTCAAATATTCTTCCTGCCAGACCTTATCCGCAATCTCGGCATATCTTCTGGCATAATCATCCAGAGCCTCTTTAAGTTCAGTAATCACTGTTTCACCGCCGGGATGAGTGGGGTGTGCGCCGCACCTGGCCACCACCTCTCGCAGGATATGAGGATTATCAATAATCATACAGGGCCTAAGATAGTTTTTGCTATAAGGCTGACAGCGGCGAATCTCTCTAAACAAATCTGAGTGCAGGATGTCCTGCAGACTTTTTTCCTTGATATTATCTACCGCGAAATGGACGAATACGCAGGGCTCCACATCACCTTTGGCGTTTATATGCAAATATCTGCGACCTCCGGCGATGCATCCACCTACAAGTGGGCCATCATTCCAGAAATCAGCCAGGAGTATGGGCCGGGTCTTACGCATCTCTCGCAAACGCTCCAGGCGATATATGCGCTGCTCAGGTGTGGGCATAAGGGAAAGATCTGGCTTGCGCCCGATAGGTATATAATTGAAATACCAACCCAATAGACACCCTTTCTCCACATAGAAGTCCACAAACTCTTCGCTCACCAAAAATTCATTATTTTCTCTGATGACCGTGGCCGAAAAGCCAAAGGGCACACCCCGTTCTTTAAGCCGGTCCATCGCTCCGGTAATTTTTTCAAAAGTGCCCAGGCCCCTTCTTCGGTCCGTCTCTTTTTTGAATCCCTCCACGCTTATGGCCGGAAACACATTACCTAACTCCACCAACTTATCGGCCATTTTTTCATCAATGAGCGTGCCGTTAGTATAAACCTGAAAGTACATATCATTATGCTTGGCGAAGAGTTCCAGAAGGTCCGGGCGGACGAAGGGTTCGCCTCCAGAGATGGTCATAAAGAACATCCCCAGTTCCTTGGACTGCCTCATAATATCATCTACAATTTCCGTCTCCAAGTCATCCTTTTGGGTATAACTCCCGGCGTAGCAGCCGTAACAATTTAGATTACAACGCATAGTGGGGCTGAGCACCAGAAAATAAGGAGGTTGGAAGCCTTCCTCCTCTTTAAAGCGCATCCTGCGGGCGTGGCCCAAAACGATGGAATTGCCCAGAAAGTTATAAATAACTTTATTACGACAGTTAACCGAACGCCCCGAGAGGACTTTTTTAGCGACATAGAACATACGGGAAAGGAAATACCTTCCGTCCGGATAAGGCACTGTAGACACAAAGCGATAAACAAAGCCCAGAAGTAATTTATCCGGCACATAGGGTAGCGTTCTGGACAAAGCCATAACCGCCGGCCGCACCAAGGCCAGCCTCAAGCCATCGCCATTTCTATTCACCGCCCCCTCCTTGAAAAGATGCCTCAAGAATTGCGCTCTCTCTTAATCTCACAAATCTTTATGCTAAAAGATGCGCCAGCAAAAAGCAAGCTTTTTTACTCCCCTACCCCAGCCAAGGCGGCTCTCCCTGAATCTCGTCTATAAGGGCCAGGGCCTTAGTTAATGGCTTTTCTTCGCCTTGCAGCAGGAGCCACACAGCCCCTTCTGCTCCGCCCACGCCGCCGGAAGCAATGTGTGTGGCTTTAATGCCGCACAAAATCTCCAGGGCTTCAATCTCGGTTATTATCTCTCCCCCGATAGGCATCATCCGCGGCCCCTGAGCGTCAGCAGAATGGAGCAGACGGCTATTCTCCAGGATATTCCCGGCTATCTCTTTCTCCAGGCCCACTGGAAGCACCAGAGTTATGCGCTTTCCCACTATATGCCCTATGGCCGAGCCGATAGTTCCCCCCTTGCGGTCTCCTATTAATATCCCGGCGATCCTTTTCTCATAATTCAGAGCATTACAGCCCTTTATGAAGACATCCCCCGGGCCCATCTCGGCCACGGCAGTGAATCTATCTAACCCTTTATCTATCTTACCCTTGCGCAAAACCAAATCGGACAACTTCTCCGCGGGCAGCCGTTTTCGCGCATCACCCTTTTTGGGAAGCACTGCTCCGCTGGTATAGCGCCTCTTATCAATTTTCTTGTCCAGTAGTTCTTCGTAAACATAACCGTTGGTGGTGCCAGTAGCCACGACCACTATGCCATCTTTCTTTGCCTTGACCACTGGTTTGAACCTCGCCACCCCTTTAGCGATTAGTCTTTTTGACTCTGCTACGGTCAAAAGCACATCCTTTTTCATCACGCTTCTCCCCTCAGCCAGCAAAGCTCGCTATCTCATTGTTAGAAGCAAAACCCACCTATGATATTATAGCCTGAACAGATACCAAGGACAAGCATTCAAAAGATGCTCCTAAGGTAAAAGCATATTGCAAGAAAGACACATCTTCAAGCGAAAAAACACCCTTTTCACTTCCCTGGGCTTGGCGGCCATAACCTTTTTCGGGTCGTCGGGAAATATGGGAAATTCAACTTGCTCGCATTCTGGGGGTTAAGGCATCACGCAGTCCGTCACCGAATAGATTAAAAGACAAAACGGTAAGGGCGATAGCGGTTGCCGGAGCGAGACTCACCCAGGGCGCGGTGACCAGCCAGTCTTTACCGAACCTTACCATCGCCCCCCAGGAGGGGCTATCCCGGCCGGCACCCAATCCCAGAAAATTGAGACTGGCCTCGGCAAGTATCATCCCGCCCAGACGCATAGTGAATATGACCAATAGCGTGGAAAGGGAATTAGGGACAATATGGCGAAAGATGATGCGCAGATGACCTGAGCCCGAGGCGAGCGCGCTTTCCGCAAATTCCCGCTCCTTCAGTCCCAGCGCCAGGCCCCGCATTATTCGGGCAATCCCGGCCCAACTCACAAGGCCGAGCGCCAGAAATACTGCCAGAAGTCCTCTTTCCATCACCGCGGCAATAAGAATTATAAGCAACAGGCTGGGAAAGGCCATTACCAGGTCAATTATGCGGCAAAGGAGACCATCAACCCAGCCGCCAAAATAGCCCGCCACGACCCCGACCATGAGCCCCACAAATAAAGCAATGGCTGTGGCCCCCAGGCCAATCCCCAGCGAGATTCTCGCACCATAAAGGATTTTGGACAGGATATCCACACCGTGTTCGTCTGTGCCCAAAAGATGCTCCTTGCCGGGCGCAAGGGGCAAGGGCACCAACCTCTTTTCATAGGGGTCATACGGGGCGAGCGAGGGGCCGAGAACGGCCAAAAGTACCACCAGTATTATCACCCCAAGACTGATTACGGCCAACTTATCAGATTTCAACCTTCGCCAGAACTTCATCTATCTCACCCTTATCTTAGCCGCGTTTCTATCCTTATCCTGGGGTCGAGCACGCCATAGAAAAGGTCCACAATGAGGTTGGCGGCAATAAAGATTATCCCCCAGAGAAGGGCCACAGCCATTATGGCCTCATACCAGCGATTGAGGATGGCATCTATGGCGAATTTGCCGATGCCCTTGAAACTGAAAACTACCTCAGTAATGACCGTGCCGCCGAGGAGATTTCCCAGGTCCATACCGATAATGGTAACCACGGGCACCAGGATGTTGCGCAGGGCATGTTTCAGGATTACGCGAGATTCACTCAAGCCCTTGGCCCGGGCGGTAAGGATATAATCTTCGCAGAGGACATCAAGCATATTGGCGCGGGTGACGCGGGCGATAAATGCCGCCGGCCGAAGCCCCAGGGTCAAAGCCGGAAGAATAAGGTAGCGAAAGGAGCCTCCTCCCGAACCGCCGGGTGGCAAAACTTCCAATCTATAAGCGAAAATGAAGATTAAAATCAGACCAAACCAGAAAATGGGCGAGGAGATGGCCAGCACCGTTAGGCCTCTGGCCAATTTGTCTATCCAACTTCCCTGCCACTTGGATGCGCAAAGCCCGGCGCCTATGCCTATAAGCGAAGCCAAAAGCATAGCCAGAAGGGCCAACTTTGCGGTATTGGGAAGCCTGGCTTTAATCTCTTCGGAGACCTTCTGCCCGGTAGCGAATATGGTGCCCATATCTCCCCGGCCAAAATTGTAGATGTAAGTGGCGAATTGAACAACCAGCGGCCGGTCGAGCCCGGCCTCATGGGCAAGCCGTGCGCGATCTTCTGCTCGACCGCCTTTATCTCCCAGGATGTCATCCACCGGACTACCCGGAGCCATATGCATCAAAAGAAAAGTCACCAGAAGGAGAAAGAAGACGGTAATTGCGGAAAAAAATAGCCGTCTTAGAATGTAGGATACCATAGACAGAGAGTCGCCATTTATGGCCAGTGTTATGCTCTCGCCAATATCTTCAAGAAGAAATTTTATTCGAAAGTCGAGAATTCTTCAATTGAAATATTACGCCCAAGGACCAAAGGCGCTTAAAAAGGCTTGCATATCCTATTTGAGGTGGTATAATTTAAGTGGTTTCTTAGGGAAGGAGGCAAAGATGATAGGAAGCCTCAAGAGATGGAAGAAAAAGGCCTTTACCGTGGCTGAACTCCTGGTGGTCACGACCATCATCACCAGCGCAGGCACAGGGGCATCCAGTTATAAGCACGCAATGGATAAAGCCAAACAGACTGCCTGTTTGCATAATCTCAAGCAGGTAGCCTTAGGGCTGCAGATGTATGAACTGGAGAACGGGCGTCTGCCCGATGCGAAATTTTTTCCTGAAAAGCCGCTCAAAGATAAAAGAAGCATTCTCAAGTTTTTGAAGGGTTACGAGCAATGCCTTATCTGCCCCACTATGCCAGATGAGATAAAAAAGAAAGGCCTCACCTTTATCTGGAACGATGAAGTAAGCGGGATGTCTCTTGACCAGATTGAAGATAAATCCAAAACCTGGCTTCTGATAGAGATGACCGCAGTCACTCCCAAAAAGGTCCCGCCACCTCACCGCGGCGGCTATAATATCCTCTATGCCGACTGGCAAGTCAAATGGACCAAAAAACTTCCCAAACTTAAGGCTATAGACGCTGAAGAAGAAGGAGAAGATTGACAAGGCCTAAATGCCTTGATGGATGAGTGCGCCAGGCGAGATACGATGAACGATTGTCGGAATTGATTTATTCCCATCCACACTCTCTATGAATTTTTTATATTCCTCGGCGTAGAGTAGACCTTCCAGTTCCTTGCGGTCGGACATCTTTATCTTGACTAACCAGCCGGCTCCATAAGGGTCGTAGTAGAGTAACTGGGGGTCATCAGTGAGGGCCTCATTCACCTCAACTACCACGCCGTCTACCGGGGCATTTATGGTAGCCACAGTTTTTCCAGTCTCTATTTCAGCAAATGGCCGGTCACGGATCACCGCATCCCCTACCGAAGGCAAATTCACAAAAACTATGATGCCCAGTTGCCTCACCGCATATTTGGTCAGGCCTACGGTTACCACATCATCCTCTACTCTGGTCCATTCGTGCGTCTCGGAGTAGAAACAATCTTGTGGATACTCTTCACTCATAGCCCCTTCCTAATTAAAGGCTGCCTCCCTCATCTTTATTTAGCGGACGCCCTTCTTTCCTCATAAGGCGTTGCCTCTTTGCTTTATGGGAAAGACGAACCATTTTGCTTAAAATTAAACGAATCCAAGAAGGAGCTATTCCCCGAGGTCTCAAGTCTACACAGGTCACCTGGCCCTTCTGATAAGTGTTTTGGCTTTAAAAATCATCGCTTCCACAATGAGCAGAGAGGCCCTTCTACCTATTTCAATAGAGGCTTCCTTTCTGGGGTCTATGCCGCCCACCCCTACGAGAGGCTCTCTCTTGCGGTCAAGATAAACACTCATATCGACGCAGTCCGGACGCAGATACCAGAGATAAGATGTTTCCCACTTTGCGGCGTGGTCTCCACCCACCCATCTACCTTTCCCGGCATAATCAAACTCGGTGCCGGCGAAAACTTTGGTGTCTTTGAAGGCCTTATTAAAAGTTTTGACCACAGGGCGTGCCCACTCGCGGATGGGATAATGGCCGCACAAAAGACATATTGCCTTCATTTCAAGGGTATTTAACTGAACCAATAAATGATAGAGTAACTTATGGTAAAACCCAATTTGCTCGTCCGGGGTCTTGCCAAAGTAACTTTGCGAAAACTTCCTTTTTTTGAATTTCATCTTTGACCTTATTTTCTCCCCTGCTTTAGAGTTGACTTCCATCAGTTTAGTGATGCGCGGTTCGCCATACCACAAGGTGGGAAAGGCAAAGCCGCCGGAGCGGTCTGCTGCAAGTTCGCAGAGTTTTTGTGCTTTGAGTGCATCATTACCGACTGCCAGATGTTCGCCGTGCCATTCTAACCCACCCAGCCCTACGAAGGCCGCAGGAAAACGCCTGCGCCGCGCAACTATCTCGTGCGGCAGCATTTCTTCGTATCTCACTTTCTCCATCGCTCATCCTCCTGAGTTCTCAGACGGTCAAAATGCGGTCGAGCCGGCTTCACGCCGCCATCCCAACCGTGGCGGTAGTAGGCCTGGTGGTCGTTCAAGATGAAAACGATATTGGGCTTCCGATTTTTCATATGCAAAACTTCACCTTTATCAAGGTCTATCAAGTCGTTCGGGCAGTTCCTGCCATATTTGCTCGGGAATTTCCTCTGAAATAGCGGCCACATCGGCCTCAATCTCTTCGGGGTTAGAGGCGCCCACCAGAGTAGAGGCAATGCGCACCCCCCGCCCCATACGACCGACCCGTAGGGGCCGCAGACAAAATTGGAGGTTAAGGGCAAGAAGACTCACTCCTTTAGACTCAGCCCATTCCCAGAGCGCTCGCGCCCGCTGGACTTCGTCTTCTTGAGGGTGATAAGGGCTGGAACTATTGCTTCCGGCCTCTCGGATTTCCCTGGCGACCTGGAGCGGGTCATCTCCGCCCAATAATCCTTTTATGATGGGCATACCGTTCAAGACGCCTACATCGTGAGCGCCGGCCATCTTGAGCACGCCTTGAACCGCACTCTGGTCGAGCAGATTGAAATCGCGATAGGTGAGCGAGACATCGCACTGGCCGGTCTGGATGAAGGAACGATGCAACTCGTGGCTGCGCACCCCTAAACCAATGGCGCGGATGGTGTCCTTTTCTTTTAGTTCCTCGAGCGCTTCCAGAGCACCCCCGGGAGCAAGCACCGGCGCCAGGTCCTCCGGGTCGTGCACCAGCACTACATCCAGACAATCCGTCTTAAGAAGTTCCAGACTTTCCTTCACGCTCTGTTTGGTGCCTTGGGCGGAATAGTCCTTCTCGGGCCGCCTGCGCGTTCCGGTCTTGGTGGAAAGGACGATGTCTTCCCGGCGCCCACCCCGCTTGAACCACTTTTCCAATGCTATGCCGATGCATCTTTCGCTTCTTCCCCCGCCGTATCCTGCAGAGGTGTCAATAAGGTTAATGCCCAGTTCCAGGGCGCGAAGGACGGTAGCAACACCCAACTCCTCGTCGAAGCCTTCGGGCGTGCTTCCCAACCATACCCCGCCCAGGCCGAGTGGGGTCACATATAAACCTGAGCGTCCCAATCGCCGTTTGGCTGACAAGGGATTATCCATATACACCTTCTTCCGCCTATCACCTACCAGGAACTGACTTCATAGTAGTCGAGGTAAATGAAACTGTCAATAAGATTGTTTTAGTAAAACATCTGCCATTTCATTCTTATCGAGCCCTACGCGAAGTCGCCAGATACCTCTTAAATATCCGGGTCAGTCAAAAAGAATCATAGTCTGTCAAGCAAATCGCCAAGAGTTTTAATTGTCTCTTGCGGAAAGTCCTTCATCACTCCCCGGCGGTCTATAAGGACTGGCTCTATCCCCAAAGCCTTCGGTCCTTCAAAGTCCCATTTCGGGGTATCTCCCACAAAGAGCGAGTCCTGCGGCAAGGCCTGCAACTTCTTCAAAGTGTATGCGAAGATTTGGGGGGCCGGTTTGCGCCATCCCACATCCCGACAAAAGACAACTGTCTCCATATATTCGGTTAAACCGAACCGCTCTATCTCTTCCCGCCACAAAGCAGCAGGGCTTCCCCAGGTGGTATTGGAGACGATTGCACTGCTCACGCCCTTTGACTTTAGCCTCTCAAGCGTGGACAAGGTGTCTTCATAACAATATCCTCGGGCAAAAATGGGCTTCATAAAAACCCTGCACACAGTAATAATAAGACCGCTTGATTGAACTTTTTCATCAAGCTGGAAGATGCGAGCCAGCCGTTCCTCCAGAGGTCTCACCCGGTAGTCTTCGGCTTCGTGGTCTTCGTCCCTAACCCTTTGCCACATAGCCTCAGGTGAAATGCAAAGAAGACCCTCTTTGCGAAGATAGTCCTGCACCTCGGTTATGGCTTGCTTGAGGATCTCGGGGAACTCAGGCCTTTCGAAGTAGTAAACCAAGGTTCCGCCAAAGTCAAATAATACCGTCTTTTTCATTCTGCAAAGACCCTTTTGCTTGACATGTTATTACCTTTCTAAATTCAAAAGCATTAAGGCGAGCCTGAAAAACCGCAAGACTTACTAACGAGTGGCCCCTAAGGTTATTCTATGAAAAGCATACTTTCA
>Ga0111219_1026_pt1 | contig 15705 bp, 17 predicted proteins | sample DeeMarSWOR152_54_FD_80368 | JGI IMG/M metagenome (GOLD analysis project Ga0111219, IMG submission 80368) | Planctomycetes bacterium DG_23
ATTACATCACATCCTTCGCTCCTTGTCAAATCTTTAAGGCCGTATTCTGGGGGGATTTGAGGGGTTTGAGGGAGGGGGGTTGGGTCAGGGTAGGTTGGGGCTTAGTTTCAGGGCGTGGTCACAGCATTTTTGTCCCTCATCATATTTGCCCAGACTTAAGAGGGCGGCGCCTTTGTTGAACCAGGCCTCCGCATATTGTGCCTCTATCCTTATAGCCCGGTCACAGCATTTTATGGCCTGGTCATATTTTTGAAGATTTACCAGGGCTGCGCCTTTATTATTCCAGGCCTTGGCATAGTCCGCATTTATCTTTATGGCCCGGTCACAGCATTTGATGGCCTCATCATATTTTGCAAGATTCACCAGGGCTGCGCCTCTATTATTCCAGGCCTCGGCGCAGTTGGGGTCTATCTTTGTAGCCTGCTGGCAGCATTTGATGGCCTCATCATATTTCTGAAGGTTTACCAGGGCGGCGCCTTTGCTATTCCAGGCCTCGGCACTTTCTGGATTTATCCGAAGAAGCCTGTCAAAGGTCTTTGCAGCCAGCTCGTGATTTCCCTTTTTTCCGAGCAAAGCGCCGAGTTCCAATAGAAGTGCAACATCATTATCGGCTATGTCCAGGGCTCTGGCTATTTTCCCCGCAGCAACGAGTTTGCTCAACTTCTTTGTCTTGCGACCTTTTCTTTCCTTTTTTGCCATTTCATTACCTGCTTGAAGGCCTGAACGAAATTACATATAGCGTCCTTCAGTTTTGCGAAATGGCGAAGGTGTCTAAGTAAAACGCTAAGGACGAGACCCACCAAGCCTGTGCGAGCCTCCTGGCGCCAGGCTCGTAACAACTATTAAATCATATCTCCCGTCCCTTTGTCAACTCTTTAAAGCCGGTTCTCTTGCAGGGCCGGTTTTGGGTTAGTGGGTTTGGTTCGGGGGTTCGCTTTGGATTTCCTCTTGTCCTTCTTGTGAAGACCAATGTTTGTTTACGATGAAGAGAAAGAGCGCGCCGAAGAAGATGAAGACAAGGCCGCCAATAAGCAGCAGATAGGTGCTGAAGGTTACGCCGGGTTCCAGGACGGAGACTTCCGGGTTGGCCGGGTCGTAATAGACCTTTACGGCCTCATCCGCCGGATACTTATTGAGTATCTTTCTGGCGTGGCCGGGCGAGGAAGAACCATACTGGCCGAAGGAGACCCGATTTGCTGAATATACAACACCCGCGACCTCATACTCAAACATAACCTCTGCGCTATAGGTTACGGAGGTGCCTTCGCTATCGCTATCGCGGTCTATTTCCATTTCGGAGGAAATCACCCTGCCCTCCACATAAGGCCAGTTGGCGCTCTTTTTGGCGGTGGCCAGCCTCTTTTTGCCCTGCAAAGCAACGACCATTCCCACGATGACAAAAATACTCAAGAAAAGATTGACCAGTATCCTTTTCTTCATAATGCACCTCAGAGATAGGCCTTGCTCACTACCCAAATCTTGAGGCTATCCAGTCCCCCAGATAATGAGTTATCACTATAACTACCAATGCGATGGTCAGGTGCTCGGCCACCGCCCTCCAGGGGTTGGCTCCTTTGCCCCTGGCGATGGCGAAACTGAGAACGCTCAAAAGCGATAAGCCCCAGATTACGCTGACCACGATGGCGATTTGAAGCTCGAAAAGCAGGACCGGGATAACAAAGGTCAAGGCAAAGACAAGTTTAAAGAAAAAGGTGGAGATGGTGGATTCCCAGATTTCCTTTGTGCGGTGGCGATGTTCGGACTCTTCGGACATATGGATGCCCAGTGCATCGGAGAAGGCATCGGCTACGGCAATGGTGAAGATGCCCCCGAGAACCACCAGTTCTGAGCCGGTGCCGGAATGCAGGCCCACCATCAGGCCCAAGGTGGTGATAATGCCGGAAGTTAGGCCGAAACTGAGTCCGGTTTTGAATGAATGCTTGCCAATCATAGCGGTTCGACCATTAGTGAAAGTTGCTTTGGGGCCTCAAGCCATCCTGCTTTTTTCAGAACCCACAAAAATTCATTACATCACATCTTCTCGCCCTTGTCAATCCCTTAGGGGGCGATTTAAGGCTTTCGGGTGCTTCGGGCCGGGTTAGCCTTCCTCTTTTTCCACTTCTTGCTGGCAATAGGCGTAGAGGGCGTGATAGACGATGAGTTGGTGAGCCAGAATCTCAGAGTCATCCTTGAAGCCGATATAATGGAAGCCCTGAGCGACGGCCTTAAGGCCCGGGGCTTCAGGCCGCCCGTAGCGGTCTTCGGCCATAGTGGCTCCGTGGACAATCTTGGCCAGAAGATGTGCGGCCGGGTCATCAATTTGATATGTTTCCAGGATGGCCTCAAAAGTGCTTTTTCCCTGGCGATGGTGAAGTTCGGCTCCGGGGGCGTCAAAGGGCGTGGCCTTTTCAGTTTTGGCCACCTCTTGAACCTTATCCCCGGGGACGAAGAGGAACTCCGCCTCCCGGTCCACAAACTTCCTGATGAGCCAGGATGAGGCCACCCGGTCCACCATCACATTCTGCCGCGTAACCCATTTCATCGGCTACCTCCTTGAAGAAGGGTTAAACTTGAGTCAGCAGCTCACCGCCCCCACCTCGCGCCGCAAATATGAAGAGCACAGCCATCTCCACCACAAAGGCCGCCTGCAGAAAGTTGGGTGCGCCAAGGTTCTATATCTCAATATGAAAAAATATCCGGATGAGAAACCCTATGCCGAAACTGAGCGCCGCTATGCCCAGACTGATAAGCGCCATCTCGCCGAACCGCGTCTTGAAGGGAAGGTCCCTGGCAACAGAGACATAAAAGGTGAATATGAATATCACCACAATGGCATTGAAAAGGGTGAGGCCGAGCGCCATATATATGTTCGCAAAAAGCAGATAGGGGAAGATAAGGAAAACGACGGTGAGCACATAGGCAGACCCGGTATAGGCCGAGGCCTTGACGGGACTTTTGCCATCCGCCTCGGCCCGGGTGGAAAGATATTCCGAGGCGGCCATAGAAAGGGAAGCGGCAATGCCGGTAATGAGGCCGGTAACCGCTACCAGACGCGTGTGCTGCAAAGCCAGGGTGAGCCCGGCCAGGGCTCCGGTGAGTTCCACCAGGGCGTCATTTAGCCCCAGCACTATGGAGCCCACATATTTGAGGCGCTCCTCATCCATTAAATCAATAAGTTCATTTTCGTGTCCATCCTCATCTTCCACGATATCCGCGGCCTCCGGGATTGACCCGGAGATTTTGTCGTAGGTAACTTGAGCCTTTTCCTCGCCGCGCTCCATAAGTTTGAGGCCGAAGGTCAGCCCCAGTATTTTGGAAATCAAAAAGTATTGCCATATTGTGAAAGTATTTGGTTTGACCTCTTCGTCAGTATATTTTTTCCAGAAATGGTAATGGTCCAGTTCCTCGTTTGCGATGCGTTTGAGGACTTCTTTGTTATGCGCGTCTTTTGTGAATTGGGAAAGTTTGAGGTAGATGAAATGCTCGGTGATTTCGTTTCTCTGGGAGGTAAGGAGGGCCTTTTGGGTTTTATCATCCAACATATGAGCCTCTGCTGGCCAGGTTCAGCCGTGTCTGCCAAAGACCAACGCCTCTATTCAACTATGGCCGAGGCCTCCTGGTCAAAAGGATTGGTCCTCATAGCCAGAGAGAATAGATAAGGGTAATTATCCTTCAAATGCTTCATATAATCCAGCCACTGATGGACGAGTAAGACATAGAACCTTTTAATGTCGCCGGCGAGATGTTCGTAGTCGCTTTGGGGCAAATCTTCTATAGAATCCCGGTGGGCCAGTTCCTCGGTGAGATGAAAAACGGCGCGCAGTAGTCCGGTAAAAGATGCGTGCTCAAGGAGATTGGGGTTTTCCAAGAGCCGCAAGAGAAAATCCTTTTTCCCCAGAAGAAAAGTGCGTAAGTGGTCTAAATTGACCTTGTCAATATCAACTTCGTAATCATAATTGCGCAGCCGTTTGGCAATACTTTTAAACTCCTGCTCCGACCAGTCGCCTTCAATAAGGAGACCTTTTCTAATCTTATCCAATGACGGGTCGAAATCGGAAAGATAAGTGAGAAGTCTTGTTCCCACTTCGCTATAGAAGGCCCCTATAACCATATTGAGTTTTTCCAGCCGGGCGCGTTTTTCCCTTTCACTCAAGAGTTGATGGATAATCAGAGTCACCAGAAGGACCTCAATAAAGACAAAGGCCACATCTCCGATGAGATAAATGAAGATGTGATGGGTATCTCTAAAGATTACATAATGGATGAAATAAACAAACGCAGACAGGATAACCAAAGCAAGGCCCAGGATAATCTGCCATTTGAAACGCCTCATTTCATATATCCCCTGAATTAGCCCTACGCCACACTACCGGAGGCCATTTCGTATTCTCCCTGGATGCCTTTTACTCTCCGCAGTGGCCCTTTGCGAAAATACTCGCCAAAAAGCGATGACAATCGCTTTGCTTGGTCATATTGCTGGTCAATAAGGTTGGTGGTCTCACGCCCATCATTTTGCAGGTCGTAGAGTTCGTCAGGTTGGCCCTGGGGACGAATGATGTAACTCCATCTCTTGTCACGGATGCAGCGGTCCTCCGCTTTGAAGTATCCGGTAATGATGGCCGGACGATGCTCATTAGTCTCGCCCTGAAGTACCGGCAGGAAACTTTTGCCGTGCATGGACTCAGTGTTGCTCGCCTGCCCCATCAAATCCAGAATGGTGGGCAGCACATCGTGGAAATAAACCAGGGCATCCGTCCTCATCCCGCCATTTTGGGAACCCGGCAAGTGCACCAGGAAAGGGGCCTTGAGAAGTTCGCTATACATTCTGTCACCGCCCTTGAGGAATTTGCCGTGGTCGCCCAGCGGATGCCCATGGTCTGCAAGAAGCAGGATGAAACTGTCCTCAAGATAGCCCTCCTCCTCCAGGCAAGAAGTGAATTTCCCAAAACAGTGGTCCACGAAACTGGCTTCCCCAGCATATAACGCCCGAATGTACTGTATCTCTTCGGGGTTAGCCCAGTCCGTCATCTCCCCACCCATAGGCATAATCAGCCTCTTGCCGGAATAAGACGGGTTTGTATATGTGTCCCAGCGCCGGGGCGGGTCCCAGGGCTCGTGGGGGTCGAAACTATCCACCCACAAGAGGACATTTTTGTGACATCGGTTAGCCTCGAGCCATCTGGAGGCCTCATCAAATACCTTGGCGGGAAACCAGTCCTCTTCGCGCTTGAAGTCATCGGTGTTGGCCAGAAACTGCTCAATCCGCTTGCGCCACACCTCAGGATAATTTTCGTTAACATAGTCGTCAACGCTTCGCTTCGGGGGGGAACTCACCCAGGGGTCGTATTCCTGGCCGCGAACCCAGCGGTAACAATTAAACCCTTTATGGTAATTCATTCCCGGAGCCCTGAAGTGGTAGGTATCCGCAACGAGGCCACAAACATATCCCTGCTCTCTGAGGATTTTTTGTATGGGAATATCATTTTCTTTCATCGGCTCCCAACCGCGATTGGGGAGCGTGCGCTGGCCAGTCATCAGCTGCAAGCGCACGGGCATAGTGGGAAGCGCTTCAGGATAAGCATTTTCAAAAATCACGCACTTTTGGGCAAAGCGATCCAGATGCGGCGTCTTGCAGGGCGCCACCCCTTCAAAAGGCGCTCTTGCTTGATGGTAAACACCCACATGGTCCCATCGAAAACTATCCAAAAAGATGATGACAACATTCATATCTGCCTTCCTCTCCGGCGACTTCCATCAATATAACTATGCCGCTTTTACAGCCTTTTGTCCAAGGCCACAAGAAAAATTTTGCTGCCTGCAAAAACCTACAATTTCTCCCTTTTCGCCTGGGCTTTCTTCAGAAGTTCGAAGAGGCCTTCCGGGTCAGCGTCTTTGAGGCACTGCTCTTTATGCTCTAATGCTTGCCGGAAACGCTTCAAGGCTTCCAGGACTTCTTCCTTATTGGAAAGGAAAATATCCCGCCAGATTTCCGGGTCACTTCCGGCGATGCGCGTGGTATCCTTGAATCCGGAGGCGGCGAAGGAAAGCGCCTCTTCGGGCACCGCATCCACCAAGGCCACCGCCACCAAATGCGGCAGATGACTTACCAGGGCGAGAATCCGGTCGTGCTCTTCAGGTGAAAAATGGGAAACCTTCCCTCCCAAGGAGTGCCATAGAAAAGATACCTTTTTCAGTGCGCTCCGGCTCGTTCGCTTGGTAGGGGTAAGGATGATGCGCGCGGATTCAAAGAGGTCGCCTCGGGCAAACTCCACGCCTCGCTTTTCCGAGCCTGCCAACGGATGGCCCCCGACGAAGTGCACATCTTCCCTTAAGATGCGTTCAATATCCCGGACAATTTCGGCCTTGGTGCTTCCCACATCGGTGATGATGGCTCCAGAAGAAAGGTGAGGCATTGCGGCTTCGGCCATTCGGGCCATTAGAGAAACGCGCACCGCAAATATCACCATCTCTGCTTCCCGGCATCCCCGGGCGAGGTCTAAGGTTGCGCTATCTACCGCCCCGCGGGCCAGGGCCTTCTGGAGGGAACTTTTGCGTCTCCCCACGCCTGTCACTTCTTCGGCCAGACCTCGCTCTTTAAGCGCCAGACCTATGGAGCCGCCGATAAGCCCCACGCCCACGATGGTGACCTTACCGAACTGCATCAGCACCTCAATAGAAAACGCCTAAGATGTGGCTTAAAAACCTCTGTCGTAAGTAACCTTAATATAAGAACTTAGGACACAAGGAAAAACGCCCTGAATATTCTGTGCCCCTTAACTTCCCGCCCTATGCTAAATTGACGCTTCCCGCTTGTCAACTTTTTTCTTGATTTCCTCCGGCCCAATCTCTATACTTATTTTGAAGAGATGAGAAAATTTCCTGCGGGATGCGAGGGATGATTGGGCACCTTATTGGCCAATACCGCGTGGTCAGTGTCTTATATACCGGCAAATATTCCAGGATATATAAAGGGGTTGAGCACGGGACTTTCAAGGAAGTGGCCATAAAGGTGCTTCTCGCCCAAGTAAAATCGGGCAAGCGGCGTAAGGCCCTGGAGGCCGAAGCCCACTGGGGCCAGAAATTTTCTCATCCCCATCTGCTAAAAATTTGCAGTTACGAAGAGGACGAGATAGGGCCGCATTTTGTAATGGAGTTTTTCCCCAGCCGTAACTTGCGCGAAAGGATATTACATAAAGAGCCTTTAGTGCAAGAAAAGGCCAAGGAAATAATCACCGGGGTGGCCGAGGCGCTTGCCTATGTCCACAGCCAGGGCGTAATACATCGGGATGTTAAGCCTTCAAATATCCTGGTAAACGACCGGGCCGAGGCTAAACTCATTGATTTTTCCATCGCCGAGCCTATGGGAAGGAAGCACCGGCGGTTATTATTCAAGCCCCGGGTGGAAGGCACGCGGGCCTATATGGCCCCGGAGCAAATCCTGGGTGAGGCCCTGGACGCGCGTGCCGATATATATTCTCTGGGGGCTACCATCTACGAGATGATGACCGGATATCCTCCTTTCACCGCAGATGCCGAAAAGGAGATAATCCAGAAGCACCTGGCTACTCAGGTGCCCTCTATGGTGCAGCGAAATATCGCCGTCTCCGGTGACCTGGACCGCCTGGTGAGACAAATGCTCAGTAAAGAACGGGAAGAAAGGCTTTCCAGTATGGATGCGGTGCTGGAGCGTCTGCACAGTATATCTTTTTACCAAAAAATGAATTAGGGATACGGGGGCCTGAATGATTAACGATGGCTTGCCTTTTGAAAAACCTATCCTGGATTTAGCGCGCAAGATAGAGGAACTGGAGAATAACCCTTCGGCCAAGGAGAAGGACCTGGAAACCCTGGGCCAACTGCGCAAGATGTATGACGACCTGAGAAGAGAAATATATGCCAAACTTACCCCCTGGGAGAGGGTGCTGGTGGCACGACATCCTCAAAGACCGCAGACTTCGGATTATCTGGCACTTATGGTGGATGATTTTGTAGAACTTCACGGCGACCGCGCCTTCAGGGATGATGTCGCCATAATCACCGGGCTGGGAAAGATAGATGGAAAGCGTTTTTTGATTGTGGGCCATCAAAAGGGTAAGACTACCCGCGAGAGGCTCTCCCGCAGTTTCGGCTGCCCCTATCCTGAAGGCTACCGCAAGGCCCTGGTCAAGATGAAACTGGCCGAAAAATGCGGCCTGCCCATACTCACTCTCATCGATACCCCGGGGGCTCATCCGGGAATAGGCGCAGAAGAGCGCGGCCAGGCCCAGGCTATCGCCGCTAACCTTTATGAGTTGGCAAGACTGAAGACCCCCATTATCTGCATCATCATCGGCGAAGGAGGTTCCGGCGGGGCCCTGGGTATAGCCGTGGGCGACAAACTCTCTATCCTGGAAAACGCTTACTATTCGGTTATCTCTCCCGAAGGCTGTGCAGCCATACTTTGGAAAAATGCTGAGAATGCCCCGCAGGCGGCGGCGGCCTTGCATCTTACGGCCAAGGACCTCCTGGAACTGGAGATAGTGGATGAGGTTTTGCAAGAGCCCCTGGGAGGGGCTCATCGCGACCCGGAAAAGACGGCGCAGACGGTGAAAGAGGCTATCCTGAGATACCTGGGCGAACTTCAGCCGCTTTCCACGCAAGAATTATTGGAGAGGCGCTACAAGAAATATCGTCATCTGGGCCGCTTCTTGGAAGGAGCACGAGAAGTGACTCTTTAGTCCTGGGCCACTGTTCCTCCTCATTGTTTGATTGCAGGAGGAAAAAAGGATGACAAAGAAGCAAGTGGCGTTTACACTTTTGGAACTTTTGGCAGTGATTGTTATTGTTCTTATTCTGGCGGGCCTTTTGCTTCCGGCGATTGGCAGAACCCGGGAAGCGGCCAAGCGCACTAAATGCGTGAGCAATCTTCGTCAAATAGGATTGGCCCTCGCCCAGTACGCCAATTTGCATGGTCAAATCCCTATGTGGGCGGAAGAAGAGGATTATCATCCGCAGTTAGCATGGGACGTGGAAAGCACCAATAAAATCTGGGACCCAGCAGGTTCCACCGGAATGGGTCAGTTATATGCGCAGTTGGACGGGCTTCTTGCCGTCTTCTACTGCCCGTCTGAAAAATTATTGGCTAATGTTATTCTCTCTGAAGACACCCCCCAGGCAGAATTGCTTGGCAAAGCAAAACGAAGAACAGAGGCCTTAAATAACTACACGGGCGCGGAGGATGAGGGGCTTTTTTGTTCCTATGTCTATCGGGGTCGCGCTGCCGGGGGCAGTTGGGAATTTGAGGATGCCTCTAAGCTGGCTTTGGTAATGGATTATAATGTCTGGTGGAGAACTGCGGCTCCTCCAGAGTCAGGCCCTGCCTCCATCAACCATAAACTCGAAGTGGTGAACATCCTTTATGGCAATGGGACGGTGCTATCTCTTCCCGGCAGTCAGCAGTTGGTATTTTCTTATGTCATTGACCTGCCGGTCTTTTTTGACCGGGCATACAAATGGGAAAACCGGGAGGCTGTCTGGACATATGCTGACCGACAACTGGGGTTAGCCAGATGAGCGATTTTTTTGATGTTGGCAAAATCAGTCTACTCTGGCAAGTTCGGAAAAAGAGCCCGAAAGTGAGCTACAAAAAAACAGAGGTTTTGCGCTTATGAAGATGCTACGCTACGGCTTCTCCTTTTGTGTAATTGCTGGAGGAAAAAGGATGAGAAAGAAGCAAGTGGCGTTCACCCTTTTGGAACTTTTGGCGGTGATTGTGATTATTCTTATTCTGGTGGGCCTTTTGTTTCCGGCGATTGGCAAAGCCCGGGAAGCCGCCAAGCGCACCAAATGTGTAAGTAATCTCCGTCAGATAGGTATTGCTCTCACCAATTACTCTACTCTGTATGGTTCTATTCCCATCTGGACGGAACTGGATGATGCTGCTGAGAGCCTGCTAATAGGCCAAACTGCGCACGCCAGGTGGGGCATAGAGAGCACCAACAAAATCTGGGAGGATGGCGAGTATAAGCTTTGCGAACCGACCGACGCAAGGTTAGTCGGCCTGGGGATGTTATATACTTCTCTGGACGAGATTATAGCCGTGCTTTATTGTCCTTCCGAACATCTACTAAGAAGGGATGTTATACTCAGTGAAGATAGCTCACAGGAGGAGGACCTCGCGGAGTCTGCGCGCAGGTTGGATTTATTTGAATCTTTTGGCTTAGACTGCAAGTGTTACGGCAAAGATGTCTTCTCTTCCTATATCTATCGTGGCCGGGAGGGCGGGGGGCAGTGGATTTTTGAGGATGTGTCCAAGTCTGCCTTGGTTATGGATTTTAATGCCTATTACAAACATTATAATCACAAAAAGTGCGGTATGGCGTGTAAAAATCATAAAGGTGAATTCATCAATATCCTTTATGGCAATGGCACCGTATTATCTCTTCCCTATACACCTGAGTTCCTATTTGTTTTTGAAGTGAGGGTCGACGGCAGCAAGTTCTGGGTTAATAAGGCGGATGTCTGGACATATGCGGACCGCCAACTGGGGTTGCCCAGATGAGCGGTGTTTGTGATGCTGGCTAAATCAGTTTGTTCTGGCAAGTTCGGGAAAGGAGGACGAGATGAGTCGCAGGAAAAGGGAAAGTTTCACGCTAATAGAAATGCTGGCGGTGATCGCCATTATCACCATTCTGGCGGCGTTATTGTTACCCGCCATCACCCGGGTTCGCCAAAATGCAAGGGTTACCGAATGTCTGAATAACTTACACCAACTGGGAATTGCCCTTACTATGTACGCCAATGATTATAGAGATGTCATCCCCATCTGGGTGGAAGAAGACGACACCGGGCCGGATGACTGGGGGGCGGTGGCCACCAATATGCTCTGGGACGCCTCGGAACTGCGGCCGCAGGGCCTGGCCCTTCTGGATACTTACATAGATAGCACCAGGTCTCTTTACTATTGCCCGGGCGAAAAGATACTCGCTACCACTACACTTAATTCCGGCACCGACCAGGAAGAGAATTTACAAAGAGGCCGGCAGCGCATCAGGATTGTGGATGAATATGGCGGAGATACCACCGATGTCTTCTCTTCTTTTCTCTATCGCGGTTGCGACGCCGAGGCAGATTGGATATATTCCAGTATTCAAAAGCGCGCCGTGGTCATAGATTACAATATCCATAACATCTGCATAAACCACAGGGGCGAGGTGGTCAATGTCCTTTATGGCAGCCGCACCGTGCTCAGGATACCCAACGCCAACCTCGAACTGACTATGGGCGACGAAAGCGAGGAGGAAAAAGACCGGGTATTCAATGCCGCCGATGCGCAGTTCGTCAAATAATCTTCAGGGGAGAATCTGGCCCAGAAGTTTCAAAAGCCGGCTGAATTGTGCCGCTCCCGCTGAGGCGTTTTGGCAACTGGCTTCCATCTCTTCTATAATCTCGTCCAGTTCCTCTCGGCCCTGGCTTACATTATAGGCAATGGTTTTCTTGAGGCTCTTGGGGTCCTCAAAGATGCTCTGGTCCTTCATTTCCAGCAGGCCGGAGAATTCCTCAATGCTTTCGGCCACGGCCTTAAGCGCGGCGCGCAGATGACTGATTTTCTGATCCTTCTGGACTCCGCGATATTTGGCGATGATGTAACCTATGGAGGCTACCAGAAAGATAAAAAAGGCCTTATTCCTGATAACGAAATCCATTATCTGCTGCAGGTTTTCCATATCTTTTCCTCCCATAAATGGGGCCGGCGCTTTTTTTTATTTCTCCTGGCGAGTGCCCTTGAAGTCTTTGTGTTCAATTTCTGTGAGTTCAGACTCTCTTTTTTTGAAATTAAGGAGCGAGAAGCGCGTGTATGATACTTTTTTCTCAACCACGCCCTTTCTCACCTGCACTAAAGAGCCGCCGATAGAATCCGCCAGATTGGCCAGCCCGGAGAAGACCTCGTGCACCACGGCCACGGGGAATTCGGCTATCTCAACCAGCGCACTATACCAGGCCACTTCCTCCTCTTTGGGCGCCTCGGCCGCCTGAGGCGGCTCTTCCACGGGATGGCGGTCTACAAAAGCGTAGCGCTCGCTTTCCAGAACCACGCAGCCCGTTTGCCCGGCCAAAAACAATACAAAAGCGACCCCTAAAACAAAACCCGACCTTTTCATCTTCTCACCTCCCATCTGGGTAAGACGCAGTTCAGCCCTTTGTGCCAGCAGGCAGCCTTGCAGCCATACAGCCCTGCATCTATACAGCCATTCAGCCTTACCGCCATTCATTATTCACCGTAGGCTGGCTCGTCCCTGAGCCAGCCCGGTCGGGGTCAGGGACGACCCCGACTACGGCGCTTTTGTTGCGCGTAATCCGCGGTCTCTTTTATCCGCGCCATCCGCGGTCACATTCGTCCTAACAGAAAATAGAGTAACGCCCCAAAAAGGGTGAAGGCGCAGGCCCCCACAATCTTCACTGCCAGAGAATTTGCCGCCACCTGCTTAGAAAGATGTAGAAGTTCATTTTCTATGGACTCCCGCAGGCGCAAGACTTCCTGCCGCAGCCCTTTCAGTTCAGAGTAAATCATCTCCACCCGGGAGTTGCCTTTGTCATTCACTGCCACACCTCCTGGCTAAAGGCTCACTGATATTGGAAACCGAGTTTTAGAAAAAGTTCCTCCACAACAAAATGCGAAACCGCATCTGCGGAGTGAAAGGTCTCCGGAGGCTTATACCAATTGGCGGTTTTCAAGCGGTCCGGGCGGGTGTTTTTGCCTTGCTGCTGGATGAAGAAATTTGCCCCTTGCTCCAAAGCACTATGGTCAAAATCAATTATCTCCGTGCCGCCGAGGTCCGTGACCCCCACCGAGGCCACCTCCGCTCCGAAATTCCAATCCCCGTCGTTCAAAGTCCCCGGTGAGGTGGTGCTGCCGAATAATCTTGCGCTATATGAATTGAATGGAATGTCGCCATCTATGGCATCTTCATAGTAAGAGGAGATTTCCACCAGGGCCCTGGCATCTACTATGTCAAAAGGGTAGGTAGGAATACTGACAACGGCAAAGGAGCGGCGCAAGTCTCCATCCATCCCATAAGGGTCGGTACCTTGCTGGTAGCGAGTGTGGGCATAGAGCCACGGAGTTATGAGCGGTCGGGAAATAATGATGGAATCCTGTAGGCTTGACCAGAACTCGTCCACGGCATCGCTACGCGTGGCCTGCGGCCCGGACATCCCCGACTTTTGAAGTAGCGTGTGCTCATTTTCGTCCAGATAGTCATCCGCAAAGACCTTAACCCAGGCCAGTTCGTTAAGGACATCGTACATTTCGTTTATGTGTTCTATGTAACAAATATCGCCTGTCAGGAGATAACCCTCAAGTTCACCCCCCGGGGCTCTGGACGGCCGGCGAAGCCAATCCGAACGCCCGGAGCCATATAAACTCTCGAAAAGCGCCGCCTTGGTCCAGTAGTTGCCCGTGGTCTCATCTATAAAATCCGGGATGATTCCGTTAATCCTGCCCCGGTATTCATTTATGACAGAACCCAGCAGGGCATCGCCGGCATTTACCGTGGGTGGAGGCGTCCCCCCGGCAACTTGCTGGCGTTCCATTAGGGCACTCCGCACTTCGCTTAGTTGGGCTGCCTTTATCTCATCGCCTATACTTACGGGAACTAATGTCCAGGCCACTCTTCGCTCCTATAAATTTGAAATGGGTGGGGTTAACAAAAAAGGCCAGCGACTCCCAGACTTTCCGGGAATCGCCGGCCTTCCCGGTTCCCGGGATAGCCCGGCGAAAATAGAGAAAAGGGCTTCTTTTGCCTCTAAATATGATTAAGGACGATTTTCGCTCTGCATACAGTAATTATATACTTTACAAACTGTTTGTCAAGAGAAAAATCGCCTCTTTTTCCATTTTTTTGCTGTCTTTTTCTGCCTGGAGAAACTACAAAGAAAAAATCAACCGCAAAGGTCGCCGGGAGCGCAAAGAAAACTAACCTTTTATTTTTGGCAGTGTAACTTTGGTCGGGGTCAGGGACGACCCCGACTACGGTGTTTTTAATTCCGTGTAATCGGCGGTCATCTTGCATCCCCGCCTTCGGCCCCCACGGGCCGCCCGCATGGTGCGGCGGGCCCGTACGGGGTCTCCTGTGGCGACTAATCCGCGGTCAATCACTGCCACTTAGACGGATAGTTGCAAGGGGCTTTATTTCCATCCTGACCGGAACTGTAACTGCGGTGGCCGAAGGTATTGCCGGAAAGGGTGATAGGGTCCTGGGCATTATACTCCTGTACCTCGCCGCTCTGGCCGCCGGCAGGTGCATTGCCACCATCGGAAGTATGAGTTATGTGAATGGAATAGTTTTCCAGCCTGAGCCAGCCCAACTGCTCACGGCGAAGTTCGGACACCCGGTTCTTCCAGAATATGACTTCTTTGAGTTCGGTGAAATCGGCAAAGGCGAACTTACCCTCTGATGTGGACAGGTTGAGGGTAGTAAGTTGGGGAAAGAACTCGTAGGTTACGCCCAGGAGAAAACTTTTTATCTGCTCAAATCCCGTAGTGATGGGCCCTCCCCCATCATCCTGGCCGGTAATATTTATGCGGTAGCCCAGATTAACCAGCGACCAGTCAAGTTTCTTTAGCGGCACGCCCCCGGAATATGCGATATCCTTGAGTGGCTCGAGAAGGGCCTGGGCCAGTTGGTCATATTGTGCCTGGTCTGTAGAGTCTATGAAGGTCTCATCGTGTTTGACCTTCTCCCGGCGGATACCGGCTGCGGTGTAGGCAGTTCCGGTATATCCGCTGGTGGGATAGCGGGCCACAAGCGGATTTCCCAGATAGGCATAATCCAGGCGCACATCCTCGGCCGCCTCCGCAGCCCCGGGCGTGGTCCCATCCCCGGTGAAGATGGGAAAGCGGGTAATGATGATGCCGCTGGAGTAGAGGAAGGTCACCGGAACTTCCCACCAGGTGCTGTAGTTTTCCGTGCCCCATTTGCGGTAAAACCGGGGCCGGCGCGCGCTGGTATTATAGACCACCATCGGAGCCAGCGCGCCGGGTGCGGTTATCTCCTTGGCAATCCTGCGTTTGGCCGGGTCCACTATGCGGTAGCGGCTGTAGACGAAGCGATAGGGGCTGTAGCCTTTTTCCAGTTCGTAGGACTGGTTGGTGGGGTCGGCCCCCCAACTGCTGGGCGAAATGCTCAAGGTGGTGGCGTCATTGGAGGTAACTTCCCGCCACTGAAAGGCGGAAGATGAAATCTCCACCCGCACTATGGCCCCCACCCACTCGTCCGTCTGCCAGTTCTTGGAAGAGTCGGTAAGGGTATTTACGCCGTTACTGGAAGTGCAGGTGCCGCTGTCATATTTCTCCGGGGCGAAGGCCTTATCCACAGTCCAGTCTGCCTCTAAGGAATGCTCCCAGTACTCTTCCAGGTCGCCGGAGGAGAGGAAGAGGCTTTCGCTGGTGTGCTGGGGTCCACCCACGATTTTATAGGCGGTGAACCGGCCGCGGGTGGAAGGCGAAAGCAGGCTGGAGATGGGCCGGTCCTGGGAATTATAGGTGATGGTCTTCTCGCTGAGGTCGGCCACTTTGAGGAAATGATAAACCCGCGTCTCGGGATATATTTGCAAGGCGAAGCCGGGCTGAAAGCGCAGGATAAGTTCCAGGGCCTCATCGAAATGGTTTTCAAAGAAGACCACCTTGGGCGGGATGACGCTCAGGGCATCAAGTTCGCTCTGGAT
>Ga0111219_1055_pt1 | contig 15572 bp, 14 predicted proteins | sample DeeMarSWOR152_54_FD_80368 | JGI IMG/M metagenome (GOLD analysis project Ga0111219, IMG submission 80368) | Planctomycetes bacterium DG_23
ATGGCCGGATTATTTATAAAGACCTGCTGGGCACTTCAGCCCTTATCAATCCGGGCAATTCCGGCGGGCCGCTGCTTAATATCAATGGCGACCTCATTGGCATAAATACCGCCATTAAAGCCGGGGCCCAGGGCATAAGTTTCGCCATCCCTGCGGACCGGGTTAAAGCGACCGTGCTCAACCTACTGAGATTCCGCACCACGAATAGCGTTTTGGTAGGAGTTAAGATGGCCGAAGGTGCGAAGGGTTTGATTATAAGCGACACACAAAGCAAAAGCCCTGCAGACGGCAAACTACTTCCCGGGGACGAAATTATCTCCATAGATGGAACCGGGATAACCGAAAGGTTGGATTTTAACATCGCCCTACTGAATAAATCGCCGGGAGACGCAATAAAGATTGAAGGCTATAGAGAGGGCAAAAAGTTTTCCACCACCTTGACCCTGGCCGCGCCGCCTGTGGCCCCGGTGGCCAAACTGGCCCAGGAGAGACTCGGTTTAAGCCTCCAGGAACTCACCCAGGAAATGGCCCGGCACTTAGGGCTGGAAGCACCGGAAGGAGTCTTGGTTTCTGCGGTGAAAAAAGGCGGCCCGGCCGATGAAGCCGGTCTAAGGCCCGGCGATGTCATTTATCACTTCGGTATGTATGAGGTGAGAAACTTAGCCGAGTTTGGCAAAATATTGGAGATGGCCGAAGCCGGGGATGTGGTTTATCTGTTCCTTTATCGCGGTGGCGAAAGTTACCATACAACGATAAAAATAGGGTAGAAGCCGGCCCCCTGCCGTTCGAAGCCGGCTATTGGTCGTTGGGCGATGAGCCTAAAGAGAATGAGCGATGCACAAACATAAAAGACTTTTATTTTATCCCCTCATCTTTCTATCTTTCTTCCTCTCATTCCCTGGCCCCGACCCGTACGGGTGGGGCCGGGCAGGCAGTCCACTTGCCACCGCCGAAACTTCTGCGCTGGATGAGGCCCTGGCCTCAATCACTGCACGGGAAATAAAAGACCATATAGACTTCCTGGCCGACGAGACACTCGAAGGTCGACTGGTGGGAAGCCGCGGGGCACGCATTGCCAGCCAACACATCGCCAAACATTTCGAAACAGTGGGCCTGGAGCCTCCTATAGAAGACGAAACTTACTTCCAGATTTTTCCAGTAAGTGCCCGGGAACTGGGCGAAAAAAATTCGCTAAAGATTTTTTGGGGACACCGTAGAGAAGGAGAAACCTGTGTTCTCGGCACGGATTTTGCCCCACTTATAATTTCGGGAAGTGGCCGGGCCTCAGGGAAGGTGGTTTTCGCTGGCTATGGCATCACCGCCCCAGAATATGGCTATGATGATTACGCTGGATTAGAGGTTGAGGGGAAGATTGTGCTGGTGCTACGCTATGAGCCGGAAACCGAAGGAACTGAAGTATTCGAAGGGGAAAAACTGACCCGCCACGCCCTTTTTTTAACCAAGGCCCAAAACGCCTATCGCCGCGGGGCCCGGGCCTTAGTTATTACTCAGGGCCCCTCACTTAAGAAACCTGCCGGCCCATACGGGCCGCTCGTAGCGTCCGGCGAGACAGGTATGCAAAACTGGTGGCCTTATAGGAGCGACGAAGGGAGGCTTCTATCTTTGGCTATGGGGCTTGAGGAATTAGATATTAAGGAAGCGCCACTACCCGTTACCTTCATAAAAACCTCTCTGGCGGAAAAAGTGTTTTCCCAAGGTCACCGTTCGCTTAAGGAGATTGAGAAAAAGATAGCCAGCCAACTTTCTCCTCGTCGCCCTGAAGGGCTCCGTCGGAGTCCTGAACGGGTGCCCCATTCCTTTCCTTTGAGTAACTTGCGCATCAGTCTCGAAGTGGACATCAGAACCTCCCGGCTTAAGGCCCGAAATGTGTTCGCCGTTTATAGAGGAATGGAATTTCCCGATGAGGTCATAATTCTTATGGCGCACTTTGACCATCTGGGTCGAAGCGACGACGGGTATTTTCCGGGTGCTGATGACAACGCCTCTGGCGTGGCCGCGCTGCTGGAGGTGGCCGAGGCCTTAGTCTTTATGCCCCGGCCGCGGCGAACCATACTGCTTCTGGCCACAAGCGGCGAGGAAGAAGGTCTCCTGGGAGCAAGATTTTACACCGAGCATCCAGCCTTTCCCTTAGAGAAGACCCTGGCGGTGGTCAATCTGGACACCATCGGCAGAAATGAACCGGGCGAAATCTCCATCGTGGGGGCACCAAAAAGCCCCTGGCTGGATAACATCATTAGCAAGGCTAATGAAAAGGTTGGACTGGAACTCCAATACGATGCCCAATCCCTTTTTCAGAGTGCCGACCACTTTGCCTTCGCCAAAAAAGGTGTCCCGGCCATTTTTCTCACCGCCAAAGGACATATAGATTATCACACCCAGAGGGATACGCCGGAGAAACTTGATAACCAAAAAATTGCTCAGGTGGCCCGGCTCGCTCTTCTCGCCCTGTGGATGATAGATCAGACTGCCGAGAGAAGCGAGGCAGCCACGCAGGATACAGAAGCGCCGAAAGGCTGGCTGCCGGCCACCAGGGCTGCCCGGCTGGCGGGTGAATTCTCTAAAGGAAATAGCCAAATAGACCGACAAAACAAAAAAATACTTGCACTCCTTGCAGAAGGTGTTAATATATTCGCTTTGTTTTACACCCAGAGGCAGCCGGACATAGAAAAGGAGCGAAGATGAAGATTGCCGTGGCCCCGGATTCATTCAAAGAGAGCCTTTCAGCAGTTGAGGTGGCCCGGGCCATTGCTGAGGGCCTGAAAAAAGCGATCCCCAGGCTTGAGGTTCTGGAAATGCCTATGGCCGATGGAGGCGAAGGCACCGTGGAGACCTTGGTGGCGGATACCGGCGGTCAAATCATAGGTTGCGATGTTACCGGGCCTCTGGGCGAAAAGATAAGGAAAGCGCGCTTCGGTATTCTGGGAGATGCAAATACTGCGGTAATAGAAATGGCTGCTTCGTCCGGCCTGGCATTGGTTCCTCCGGAAAAAAGAAACCCACTTAATACCACCACCTTCGGCACCGGAGAACTTATCCGGGCTGCTCTGGACCGCGGCGTGAGCCGCTTAATAATAGGCATCGGCGGAAGCGCCACGGTGGACGGCGGTGCTGGTATGGCCCAGGCCTTAGGGGCTCAACTCTTGGATGAGAATGGTCAGAGTATCGGTTTCGGGGGTGGTGAACTGGCTCGCCTGGAGAAAATAGACCTGAGCACCCTGGACTCGCGCTTAGCAAAGACCGAAGTCATTGTGGCCTCGGATGTAACCAATCCTCTGGTGGGGGAAAACGGGGCCGCCAGAATCTTCGGTCCGCAGAAAGGTGCTACGCCGGAGATGGTGGAGACCCTGGAAAAAAATCTTCACCACCTGAGTGAGGTTATAGAGCGCGATGTGGGAATTAAGGTGCACAATCGGTTCGGCGGCGGGGCTGCGGGCGGATTAGGGGCGGGTCTGGTGGCCTTTTTGGGCGCTAAACTGCGCCGCGGCATTAATGTTGTCCTTCAGGCCGTCCATTTCAGGGAAAAAATTAAAGACTGCGACTTAGTCATTACCGGAGAAGGCCGCATTGATAGGCAATCGGTATTCGGCAAAACCGCTGTAGGTGTGGCCAGGGCAGCCAAGGAACTGGGCCTTCCGGTCATTGCTATCGTAGGTTCTATTGGTGACGGGGCCGATGAAACCCTCTCCCACGGCATAGACGCCTATTTCAGCATCCTTTCCAGGCCGATGAGCCTGGAGGAGGCCTTTGCCTCAAGCCATCAGTTGATAGTGGACTGCGCCGCTCAAGTGGGCCGTTTACTGAACCTCTACTCCGGCGCTAAATAAATCGCTACTCTTGCCAGAAGCGGCCCCTTTACCGCCTCATCACCACTCATACCTGCCCGGCGGATGCCGGGCGGCCCGGAGACCAATAATCGGATGAAAAAACACACAAAGGGCACTGCGCATCCCAAGGGCGAGTTCGCTCTGATTGAGTGGATTAGAAAAAATACTCCCCTCAAGGTGCGCAAGTTCCCCATCGGCATAGGCGACGATGCCGCCGCCGTAAGAGTAGTCTCCGGTGAATTAATAGTCTTAACCACCGATATAATACTTGAAGGCACTCACTTCCGACTCCCTGAAGCAACACCTTACCACATAGGTTGGAAGGCCATATGCTCTGCCCTTTCGGATGTGGCGGCTATGGGCCTTCGGGCCACCGCGGCCGTGGTGTCTTTAGCCCTTAGAGAAGATTTATCAATGGGCTTCGCCAAGAGGCTTTATCGAGGGATGGCCAAAGCATCAAGCGAATTTGATGTGGCCATAATCGGGGGCGATATAGGAAGTTGGGATGGCCCCATAGCCGTGGCGGTCACCGTGTTAGGGGAAACAGGCGGCCTTAGACCCATAAGAAGAAGTGGTGCCCGGCCCGGAGATTGGCTTATGGTTACGGGCACGCTGGGCGGTTCTTCCTGGGGCAAGCATCTTCGCTTCCGGCCTCGGCTGAACGAAGGCTTTATCCTCAATAAAACTTATCGTATCCACGCTATGATTGACATAAGCGATGGCTTGCTGGCGGATTTGGGCCATATCCTGGCCGAAAGCGAAGTTGGAGCAATCCTTTCTGCGGAAAGAATTCCCATATCCTCAGCCGCTCGCCGTGGGCGAGCAAGGCCCCTGGGCGCCTCCGCCGCCCCGCGCTTTTCCTTGAAAAGCGGCAAGAGCGCACTCCATCACGCCCTCTACGATGGCGAAGACTTTGAACTTCTTTTTTCCGCAAGCCCGCGAGAGTCCCAAAAAATTTTGACACAAAAGCCCTTAGGTAGGCTTCGCCTTTCCCATATCGGTGAGGTCTGTAAAAAGAAGGGGCTCTTCATTCTTTATCCCCATGGTAATAAGCGCCGGGTGGAACCCGTAGGCTATGAACATTTCCGAACCAAAAAGTCCTCCTGAGAAGGCCTTTAAGGCTTTTTCCTTCATCAGCCGAAGTGTGGAGGAGACGCTGCATTTGGGCCAACACCTGGGCGAAATGCTGGAGCCGGGAATGACCGTCGCCCTTATCGGGCCTCTGGGCGCAGGCAAGACTATATTCGTTAAGGGGTTAGCCCGGGGCCTGGGTGTAAAGCCCATAGTAACCAGCCCCACTTTTGTCCTCATAAATGAATATCAGGGCCGGCTCCTTTTTTATCATATAGATGCCTACCGCCTGAAAAGCGCGCAAGAACTTCTTGCCCTGGGTGCGGATGAGATTTTCTATGGCCATAGTGTAGCCGCGGTGGAATGGGCTGACCACATAGAGGAGGCCTTGCCCCGGGAACACCTGAGTGTCAAATTTACCATCCTGGGCAAGAATAATAGAAGTATCCTTATGACCCCCAGGGCAAGCCGCTTTGGAAGCCTCCTTCAAGATTTGGCCGCCAAAATAACTTCCTGAATGTCCCTGCAAAAGTTAACATTTTCCCCTTGCATTTCCCCTCGGTTATAGGATAATTTTTCTACTGGAAAATGACAAATCGGCTACATTGACAGACCGAGAAAGGTTAAATAGCGCATATGCAGGAGGCTATGGAAAAAGCCGCCGTCCTCATTGAAGCCTTGCCCTATATTCAGTCTTTTCGGGGCAAGGTGGTGGTGATAAAACTTGGCGGAAGCGCAATGGAGGAAGACGAGATACTCACCTCCATTCTGCAAGATATAGTTTTTGTGGAACTGGTGGGGATGAGGCCGCTTCTGGTGCACGGGGGCGGCAACTTCATCACCAAGGAGATGAAGGCCGCGGGCCTTTCCCCCCTTTTTGTCCAGGGCTATCGCATTACCGATAAAGAAAGCCTCCAGATAGTGGAAAAGGTCCTTTTGAAGGTAAATAAGAAAATAACCAGAATGGTGCAAGAGTTGGGCGGCCAGGCGAAAGGTCTCACCTTCGAGAGTGGCAATTGGCTTAAAGCCGAGAAGTTGTTCCTTGAAGTAAACGGCGAGAGGAAAGACCTGGGCTATGTGGGCAGGGTGACCGGGATTGATAGAGGTGGCCTCAAAGCCGAACTCACCGCGCCGTATGGGCGGTCCGTAGGGTCCGAAGGCATGGTGCTGGTGCTTTCGCCTCTGGCTAAAACGGACGATGGTGAGGTGCTCAATATCAACGCCGATACCGCAGCCGGCGCACTGGCCTCTGAACTGGCAGCGGAGAAACTCGTTTTCCTTTCCGATACTCACGGCATTATGACCGACCCTGAAGATGAGTCTTCGCTGGCCTCCACCTTGACCCAGAGCGAGATAGACCTTCTCATCCAGCGCAAGGTCATAGATGCCGGAATGCTGCCCAAGGTAGAGGCTGCTCGAGTGGCTTTAGAGGGCGGGGTGAGCAAGGTGCACATAATTGATGGACGCATCCGCCATTCGCTGCTCCTGGAGATATTCACGGATAAGGGCATAGGCACGCAAATTCTTCCTTGAATTATAAGAGCACAAGAAAAGGAAGGGGGCATAGAAATAAAACCCGGGGGTCGGATGAGCCGCAGGTGAAAGCCCGGAAGGACCGGCTACTCACGGCCCGACCCCAGACGCCCGCAGTGAACTGTTATCGTAATTCAGTTATATTGAGAATTTAGTTGATTTATTTCTTGAAATTCTGAAAAACTTTATGTAAAAATAAAGTGCTATCTGGCTGTCGGTTTTGGTCACCTGGCACTCGAGAAACAGGCACTCAATAATGGAGGAATTAAAATGGCCGAAGACAATGAGGAAATGCACAAACTCTTTCGGGCAATGATTAAATTTGACGCCTCAGACCTCCATCTTAAAGCCGGAATCCCCCCCACTTTGCGCATAGGAGGGTATCCTCGTGCCCTTGATTCCGAGCCCCTCACCGCCCAGGAGGTAAAAAATCTCATATTCGCTATCCTGGATGAGAGGCAGAAAAGGATTGTGGAACGCTCCGGGGACCTGGATATCTCCTACAGCCTCCCTGGCGAAGGCAGATACCGCATCAGTGTCTTTCAACAGCGAGGTTCTTTATCTCTGGCTGCCCGTCGGGTACAAACCCGCATCCCCTCTTTCGCCGAACTTCATCTTCCCCCGATGACAGAAAAACTTTGCAAATTTCATCAGGGCCTGATTATCGTCTCCGGGGTCACTGGCTGCGGCAAATCCACCACTCAGGCGGCTATGCTGGACAAAATCAACCAGACGCGTCGCTGCCACATCATTACCATCGAAGACCCCATTGAATACCTCCACCAGGACAAGAAGGCCTTCATCAGCCAGAGGGAAGTGGGAATGGACGTGGAAAGTTTCCCGGAGGCCTTGAGGCGGGTAGTAAGACAGGACCCGGATGTAATACTCATCGGAGAGATGCGCGATCAGGAAAGCGTGGTTGCCGGACTTCAGGCCGCTGATACCGGACATCTGGTGCTGGGCACGCTGCACACCTCCACCGCTCCTCAGGCCTTTGGTCGTTTGCTCAAATTCTTCGACCAGACCCGAGAAGAGGAAATCCGCCAGGCCTTAGTCTTCAATCTTAAGGCCATCATATGTCAAATGCTCGTCCCTTCCTGCGCCGAAGGCGTGGGCCGGGTGCCCGCGGTAGAGATTATGCTTATGACGCCCATTATCCGGGAACTCATCCAGGAAAAGCAAGATACAAAATTAGCCGACGCCATTCGCGGCGGTTCCCAGGAAGGTATGCAGGATCTCAATCAGTCCCTGTCTCAGTTGGTGAACGACGGGCTGGTGGAAAGGCCGGTGGCTCTTGAATATTCGTTTAATGCGGAAGAATTAGGTATGCTTCTTAAAGGGATAAAGATAAAAGAGACCGGCGTCCTCAGGAGGACCTATGAGGGGCCTTCTATTGCTTATTAAAGTTCAGGGGGTGGACTTATGGAACCCAGAACCAAAAAGGCCTTGGTCTTCTCTATCATTATTTTCTACTCTTTTCTTCTGATTTTCTCTTTCGCCCCATCAGCGAGCAGTCTCTATCAAGGCGCGGAAAAGGCTTTTCTCTTTGCTCAGGTCGCACCCGCCGCCGGCGAGATTTTAGAATCAGAAGATGTGGATTCGGGAAGGTTTTATTTTAATATCTATTGGATTGTGGGGGGGGCGGTCTTCACCGGCCTCTGGCTATCCATAACCAGTTGGATTGGTGACGATGTTGAGAAACTGCGTAAAGGACGCACGGTATGGCCCCTCGCCTCTTTGGGCACAGGTCTTGTGTCCTATCTTATTGCCTGGGCTTCGCTCAAGGCAGCGGCAATAATCGGACCCACTGCGGTTTTGGGAAATTATCTGGGCTATCTCCTGGTGCGCGATAACGCCTTACCCTATCGAGAGCGCATACTCACCAAGAGGTACTTTCGCCACCTCTTTGCCCGGACTATGCTTAAGGTGGGTATCCAGATTCAAGTAACAGAGCCTGTAGCCCGAGAAGGCCCCATCACCAAACTCGCCGTAGATTTTTACAAAAAGGACGGCCGCCTGGTGGAAAATGTCGGCCCCCAGCTCCCCGGTTACCCGGGTGCTCAATCCGTATGTGAAGACCTGGTGGCTGATGGCGTGCTCTGCCGAGCCACCGATATCCATCTCGAACCACGGGAAAGTGAAATTCAGGTGCGTTATCGCATAGACGGCATCCTCCGCAGCAGGCACGCCCTGAACCCGGATACTGGTACCAGCGTTATTTCGGCCTTTAAGGTTCTGGGAGATATGGATATCGCCGAAAAGCGCAAATCCCAGGATGGCAATTTTTCAGCCCAGGTGGGCAATAAACGGGTAGACTTCCGCGTCGCCACTACCGGCAGCGTCTATGGCGAAAAGATGGCCCTGCGTCTTTTGGATAAAGAAGCCGGCCTCATAGCCCTGGAAAACCTGGGCGCCACTCAGGCCATGGTCAAGAGCCTCAAGAGTTTCATCAACCGCCCTGACGGGCTGCTCATAATCTGCGGGCCCACCGGCAGCGGCAAAACCACCACCCTTTATGCACTTCTGAATACAATTGACGCCTATCAGCGCAATGTGGTAACCATAGAAAACCCTGTTGAATATCAATTGCAAAACATCACTCAGACAGATGTCAATCCCAAGGCCGGCGTCACCTTTGCTTCCAGCCTCAGAAGTCTTTTGCGTCAGGACCCCGATGTTATCTTCATCGGCGAGATACGGGATTTCGAAACCGCGGAGATAGCCCTGCAATCGGCAATGACCGGGCACTTGATCTTAACCACCGTTCACGCCCGCGATAGCATCACCTCCGTCTATCGCTTGCTGGATTTAGGAGTGGAGCCTTTTCTGGTGGCCTCGGCAGTAAACTTACTCGTTTCCGAACGCCTGGTCCGCCGCCTCTGTCCACAATGCAAGGTCCCTTATCGACCCAAGCCAGAACTTTTGACCAAAGCCGGCATAGACCCGGATAAGGTGGATGTCCTCTATAAGGCCGGCGGCTGCCCTTTTTGTGCCGAAACCGGCTATCGTGGCCGCACCGGCATCTTTGAAATGTTTCCCATAAACGAACCTATTCAGGAACTCATCCGCGCCAAGGCCTCACCCCCAGAGATTGCGAGAAGCGGCAGAAAAGTGGGTTTTCGACCTTTAGAGATGCAGGGCATAAGAAAGGTAATTGCCGGAATTACCTCTTTCAGTGAATTCTTGAGGGTTTGCAGAAAATGAGCCGCGCTTCACAGTATATTAATTTCAAAGGAGGACATCTCTATGCTTAATTGGCTTATATTTGCTTTTGTCCTGGTATTCCTTTATGCCTCTTACAGGAAAGGCCTTTTGGGAAGCGTAGTAACTCTATTCTCGGTTTTCTTTGCCACCCTCATAACGCTGAATTTCTTCGAAGCCCTGGGGCGAGGGCTTGCCGGCCTCATCGAGCGAATTGAGCCTTACAGCCACGGCATAGCCTTCTTGTTCCTTTTCCTTCTGGTTTATATCGTTGTATATATCTTGTCCGCCACATTTCTTATTGAAAGGTTTCAGGTGCGCCAGCTCATCAACGGCTTGGGAGGGCTCTTTTTTGGCTTTGGCACGGCCTTCCTTATGGTAGGGGTACTCACCTTTGGCTGGATGATGATGCCCGCAGCATTCAGGACCTTGCCCAGAACTACCGAGCCGGGTAAAGAATTCTTCTTTGAAATAGACCAGAAATTCATTGATTTTTACGCCGGTGTTGCCGAGCGCATCGGCGGCGGGCTTCTCTTCAAAAACGAGGATAACATCCTCATCTATATCAAAGAGGAATCTTATGAGAAAAAGGCCCGGCGCCAAAGAATCCTTGAGTTAGAAGAAAAATAGCAAACTTATTAATATCCCACCAGCCTTCCCGACCGCTTGTCTTGCTGCCTCGCTGCTCCGCTATCTTGTTGTCCGTCACTTCCCGGACAGCCCGTCCGCACCATATCCGCCGAACCCGCCAGAGGGGGGGCGCCCTGCCCGCCTTCGGCCCCTACGGGCCGCCCGTATGGTGCGGCGGGGACAGGCGGCTTGGTCGCCACGGCGACCGGCCCGCCCGTATGGGCCGTCGAAAGCCGGACGGCCCGGCCTCCGTTGGGCTGCCCCGCGACTAAGAAATCATTGACCTGCTTCAAATTATATGATATAGTACCTTTGGCGCCGGTAGCTCAGTTGGATAGAGCATCGGACTTCTAATCCGAGGGTCGGGGGTTCGAATCCCTCCCGGCGTATTCTATAACCTCTTGCTTATCAGTGACTTCCCGAAGATTGACTTCCTTGGAAAATTGCGTTCCTTTCGCCGTGACTACAACTTGAGCACTCTTAGTCGGGCCTAAGACCTTGCTAAGCACCTTCTTATCCGCCGCAACTATGCCGTCAGTAGATACTCACACATAATGCTGGAGGGTATTCTCCATCGTTCAGGGAGTAAAAGGATCCTTGACAATACTGAGTAACCGTGTCTAAAATCCCTTGAGTCGTAAGGTGCGTGGGGGGTATGATTTCCCCCCGCCCACGGTGCTATAAGCGGCTCAGGAAGGAGGGTGGCAGTTGAGTGAATTTAAGGAAAGGCGGCGTTCTCCCAGGATAGAGGTGAGCATTAAACTCCCCGGGCTGGGGCAAGTACAGAATATCTCAGCAGATGGTATGTGGCTTCTGCCCGAAAATCCCGTCAGTATTGGACCCCTCCTTGACCTGGAATTTCGACCATTCGCCGGGGCGCCGTTAATCAAATGCAAGGGAGAGGTTGTCTGGCATCTGAAAATGGCCGGCACACCCACGACGGCTGGGCTCAAGTTTGTTGATTTGTAATAAAAATCCGAGAAACCTATCTTGACCCTAAGGGCCTTATTTTTTCAATCCAGAAGAGTCTGCAGACGCCAGATAAAACGCCTCATAATACGCTTTATCTCATCCTCATCAAAACCGGCCAGGCGATAACTTACCCCGATGGACACTTTGCCCATAAAGGTCGTAGGGAGTATAATGATGGGTACATGCGGCCCTGTCGATACCCCGCGGAGACATCCGAGGGTTTGGTCTCGGGTCTCAGATTCAAGCCAACTACTGGTCAAGTTGACATTGCTAATGCCCGCAATTAAGGAACCCTTACGGAAGAATTCCGCCCTGCGGGGGTCGCTCAGCCACGGCCAGAAAGACGGAGAAAGCCGCAGTGCCATGGGGCTCATTAGGTATCTTTTCATTTCCTTTATACGAGCCGTCTCTTGGACCACCGACTGAAGAAGGGCCGAAAAATCATCCTCTGGTTTTTCAAAGAATACGATGAAATATCCCAGGAAGAGTCCGTAGGTTCTGGATAAGTCCTTTATGGACAGGCTCCTCAGGTCAACCACGGTCCCAATTCGAAGCCCGCGTCTCCTGGGGTGTTTTAACCTTTTGGGCGTATAAAGAGATATAGTTTCTGCCAGGGCTGCCAGAAAGAGGTCATGAACTGTTCCGCCTTTGGACCTGGCATATTCCTTGAGATCCTCTGTACTTCCCTCATTGAGTTCATATATTGTAAACCCGGTGCGAAAATCCCTTTTATCCCTGTAGCGGTGACGATGGGCGTAGCGAACTTGAACCGCTGCTCGCAAAAATTCCAAAGACCACCGCCTCAGGGCCTTTCCGCGACAAAGATGCCCAAATAGCGCTTCTCGGCAGGCCAAGGCTGTAGTAACGTGCCAATATCTGGTAGAGCACCGGCATAAATGCCAGGCCATCAGCGGTCCAGTGATCAAAAGTGATACCCAGATAATGAAAGTCGGCGGCAGCATCCAGGAGAAAAAAACGCACAGGCGTGTAGAGAGTGGCTGGAAAGGGCCGATTCAGTTCCTTCTGGATTTGACGAGCCAGAGCCGCTTCTGATTGAGAAGTGCAAGAAACTACCTTCACGCGGATACTTGCGTAATCCCTGCCGAGGTGAGCGCCTCTTGCGTGGCCTGTTCAAATCTCTCCGGGTTGGCCTTGCCGACAAGTTTCAGGCAATGGCAAAAATTGTAAGGCCACACTCGCCTCCATTGGAGCATAACCCGCTGATGCACACTAAGTTTCCCACGCATACTCGCATCTCAGTTAAGGATGAGTTTCCATAAATAGGGTAACAAAGCCTACAAAAAATGCAAAACGCAATTCTTTGCGCCTTGCCCGGGAGACACATAAGTATTTATTATCTATAGACTTAAGAAATGTGTATAAGTGGCATTATTTTAGGCTATCATCCTCAGAATCGGCCGGGGCTTCAGATGCCGTGGGGATTCGACTCCTCCCTTCGGTACTTTAGTCTTTTATTATCAAAGACTTGCGAAAACTGGCTTGTTCTGGCATATTCCATGTCTTTCGCCCTGACCACATTTTGACCACAATCTGAGAAGCGCATTAGCCTTTGATTGGATTGGATTTTCGTGGCCCAGACTGCTGGATTTGGGGTCGGCGTCTTTCATCCTGTGTAGCGGGATCTAGTCTTAGACTGATAGTGTTTCCTGCAATCTCCCTCCCTGCCTCTTATGACTCGTTTTCCTTTTAGCACGCCGGCGAACTCGGTGACGATGGTGCACTGCGTTTGTTTGCCTTCCGGGTCTTTGCAGTAGAGGACAACCCAGTCCCGGGTTTTGCCCTTTTCGTGGGCCCTTTTGGTATTGGAGAAGAGAAGCGTTATTCTATAGTCTCTGACTCGTTTATGCATTATGGGGAGCCAGGCCTCGCCGGTAGGATTAAACCTCTTGGGGGCGATTTTTCTTAATTCATCGGCCTCGGCCTTCTGGCGATATTCCTGGTCGAGTGCAAGAATTTCTTCTACGGATAGTGGAAATCTAAAAGACCTCCGGGTTAAATGCCAGAATGTTGGCCTCGATGATCATCTCCTCAGGTTCTTTGAAACTAACCTTGTGGCATAATTACTCCTTGCAAAAGTTCTTTAGGCCGGTGAGCTGCAAAAAGAGTTTTATCGAGAAGATGGTATTTGCGATAAGGTATCTGCGCCAGAGTCGGCGGGGCTCCTGCATCAGGCGATAGAACCATTCTAGGCCGTTTCGCTGCATCCATTTTGGGGCCATCTTCTTGTTTCCGGCATGAAAGTCGAAGGCAGCGCCTACGCATACCTGGACTGCCTTGATACTGTGCCGATGTTTGTAGGCAAAGACATCCTGCAAGGGACAACCCAATCCCAGAAAGACGATGCCCGCGCCACTGCGGTTTATCTGTTCAACCGTAGCCTCATCTTCTTCGGGGGTTAGTGGCCGAAATGGCGGTGATTCACATCCGACGACCTGCAAAGCGGGAAATTGTCGTAGCAGGTTCACCCTTAGCCTCTCCACCACATTTGGATAGCTGCCGTATAAGTAGACACCTACACCCCTCTCCGCCGCTCGACGACATAATCTTAGCATAAGCTCGGGTGCGTACACTCTATCCGGCAGCTTAGTGCCGTAGAGTAGGTTCAACGCCCACCGAACAGGCTGCCCGTCAGGAGCGACGATCTCAAAGCTATTTACCTTAGACCTTAGCGACGGATTGCCGCTGACCGGGACCAGGCATTCGGACAGATGACTGACAATCGCCGCACGGCCCTGTTCAGCAGCAGCCATGGTCGCCTCTAACACCTCTTCATAAGTAGTGGCGCTTAGCGCAACACCAAAGAGGTTATACTTACGCGGCCATTGCATCCGGCGGCCATCGTGCATCTTCTTTTACCTTTTGCGTCCATCCTGCGCCGTAGGAATCAACAGCAGTTTCGTAGAGGGTGATTAACCGGCCGCAGTCAACTTCCCCACTGTATCCGCAGATTGCTTTCTCTTGGCCGCGGTGATTTTCCAGCAAAGCTCCGAGATTTCCCAGAGTAGTTTCATCTTATCAGCCAAATGCTTGGGGGTTTCCTGGTTTAACAAGAAGCCCAGTTACACTATCTTCATCGCTCCGTTAGCATCGTTTCGAAGATTGCTGCCACCTCTCTCTCATGCTTGGTGGAGAAGTACCAATCGATCGTACGACGCAGCCCGTCGATAAACTTAACTTGTGGCTCCCAACCAAGCAACTTCTTAGCCAGGAAATTGTCCGCAACCCGGTTAAGCGGGCCTGTGGGCTTATCAGCCTCAAGCCGGATCTCGGCCTGGTGACCAGTGTAGCGCAGAACCTCCTTCGCAGCATCCAGAACTCTAATGCGCTCCATCGTGCCTAAATTCACTGCTCTACCATCGTCGATCTTCTCGGCAGCCAGAATGGTTCCGTTAACGATATCATCCACATAGGTCCAGTTTCTTATCTGCTCACCTGTCCCCCAGACCACGAACGGATTTTGCTTTAGGAAAGCTCTGGCGATCATTGCTATGACAGCGTGGTTTTCCACGCCGCGAGGTCCGTAAACGGGGAAATAGCGGCAGGAAGCCGTTTTCATACCATATTCCCTGAAGTAAGCCCTTAATGTCATTTCTGCCACGAGCTTGGCCCAACCGTACATGTTGTCTGCATCATAAGGGGCCTTCACCATATGCTCAGCCAAATAGATTACCTCAGAAGGGTCTTGCTGGAGGTAGTTTGGGTAGACGCAGGCGGAGGAGGCAAAAACAACCTTCTCGACATCCGCCCGGTAAGCCTCCCAGAAGACCAGGCCGTCGAGGAGAAGGTTAGAAGCCGGCCCGGCTTGGTGCAGGTCTACATAACCTCTCCCTCCGTGGTCCGCGGCGAGGTGAAATATGATATGAATACCCTTGACAGCTCTCCGGGCGACCCCCGGCTCACGTAGGTCGGCTTCAATGAATTCAATCCGTCCCGAGTCAATATGCTCTTGGATGTTCTCCAGTTTGCCGCTACTGAGGTCATCGACAACTTTTACCAACGCTGCCCGCTCTAATAGAGCGTCCACGAGATGAGAGCCGATAAGTGAGGCGCCTCCTGTGACCAGTACTCTAACGCCTTGCCAATTCATATCAATCCCTTTTCTCTTGTAAACTAACTACCAACGTGAGTTCTGTTACGAGGCTCATCTTAACCAATGTCTCAAATGCTAATGGGAAGTGGGCGGGCTGTCAAATGGAAATCGTCCGGCTAAAAATTTTTTGAAAAAATCTGGATTTTTCTTGACAGGTGCTCAAATGTGCACTATAATATAATCGGCAGAATTTAGTGGAAAGGAGGGGT
>Ga0111219_1089_pt1 | contig 15530 bp, 11 predicted proteins | sample DeeMarSWOR152_54_FD_80368 | JGI IMG/M metagenome (GOLD analysis project Ga0111219, IMG submission 80368) | Planctomycetes bacterium DG_23
GGGAAATATCTTGCCAGGAAAGGACCGATTTTCAACCTATAAACCGCTCGCCTCATATTCTCCTTGTTCAAAGCCGCGGCTTTTATCCGTCCAGCATAGTTCGCTTTGGACCTCAAAAGGAGGCCGAGACTTTCCAAATATTTATTTGCGCGCAACTCCTTATGCAGGGGCCCCGCGCCGTGGTCAGAAATTATGGATACCACCGTCTCCTCATCAACCATCTCCAGAAGCCTTTTTATCAACTTATCCAGGCGCTGGTAATATTTAAGAATGGCATCGCCAAACTTACGAGACTTTTCTGGGTCGTGCAATGGGTGTCCCTTATCCATATGTCTCCAGAAATAGTGTTGTAGAGTGTCCAGGGCAAACAAACCCACCATAAAGAAATCCGGCCTATATCTATCATAGAGGTATAAAGCAGCCTCTTCTTGCTTTTCAGTATAGAGATACAAATCTTGCAGAAAGGCCTCTTCATTCCCGGAAATTAAGGGCCCCAGGGAACAACTGGCCTTATAACCTTTTACATTCTGCAAGAGTTCTTTTTTCAGGTGGCCTGGTGAAGTGTAAACACAATCCACAGAAGGAGCGAGAAAGCCGCAGAGCATAAATCCATTAACATCTTCCGGTGGAAAAGTCATAGGAACATTGAAAACCCCGACTTTGTAGCCGGCTCTACTCAGGATATTCCAGATGGCTGAAGTCTTCCGGTCAGTGGAATTTACAGGCGTTAAATCATAACTTCCCCGGCCAGTTTTCAAAAAATCAAAGATATTGTGCTTTCCGGGATTTTTACCGGTCAAAGCAGAGGTCCAGGCCGGGGGAGTCTGGGGAGGGATGGTGCTTTCCAGGAACCCGTAGGTTCCTCGTTTCATAAGGTCTCTAAATACCGGGAGAAGGCCCTGGCTGGCCCAGGGCTTGATGAGTTCAAAGGTGGCCGCATCAAGGCCTATGAGGAGTATCTTTGTGGAGCCACTTTTCATAGTGCTATCCTCTGGGCAGGCAGGCCTCCCTTATCTTGCTTCAGCCCACCCGGAAAATTACCCGGTCTTATTCCTAATTTTCCAGTTCACTTGAAGTAGACTCCCGGACTATGGGCTGCCTTGGCGATTGATCTTCGTCGGCGCGCCGCATTTGATTTCGCTCGAAGAGCTGCGGGGAGAAGAGCTCCGCCAAAGCCCTTCCATCCATATACTCCGGAATAGCCGCACCCAACAGAAACAGGATTGTGGGCGCTATATCCGTAATGTGTGCGCTGAAATCTCTGGAGCGACGCACCCTTGGACCATTCAAAATTGCTATGCCTTCCCTTCTATGTGTGCCCGTTAATAAGTCCGACGGAAATGCCTCGCTCGAAATACCCACGGGGTCAAGGGTGGGGTTGCAATAATAACCTTCAAACGGCTCCACTATTACATCCGGCAGCAAATCCAGGCAGGGGCCTTGATAAATCTGCCATTTTGAGTAAGCCTCGCAGGCACGCTTTTTGGTTTGGGGATCCTTCAACTCCCTCAGGCCCTCGACGATAGACCTGGCAATCTCCCTTTTTAAGCCTTCCCCACAATTAAGATATATACTGCCGTAAAAGTGGCTGGCAGTAAAGGCCCTGGTTTTTTGCCAATTTATCAACATCTGATTAAACTTCGCTCTGGCCCCAAGCAACCGAAAGACCGTCCACTTTTTATCTATCAGCCTCTTCCTCAAACCCAACCAATCCATTCTCTTGACCAGATATTTTAGATAACCCAGCCAGATGCGCGAGTTGACACTTAGAAAGCCCGCTTTCCTGAGCCACACATTGAGGTTGAGGCTTCTCTCTGACAAACCGAAACCATGGTCAGAGACTATTATCACAGTTACTTCCGGGCCGGCCGCATCAAGTAAAGAGTGTATGAACTCATCACTGGCCTCATAAAATGGGGCGATTTGACTGAACTTTTTCTCATCAAAGTATGATGAATTCCTATCCAGGTAGCGCCAGCAGGTATGTTGCACTACATCCATAGACTGATTGTGCACCATAAATACATCCCATTCATATTGCTTCAATAGATGACGTGCTAAGTCAAACCTGACCTTCTCCACCCCGATTTGTTCATTTATAAATTCTTCCAACCCCATATTGGCCAATCGATTCCCGGGCACAAGTATTTTATACTCACGAAGCCTTTCTTTTAATTCACCGAACAGTCGCCCCGGATATATCATATCCGGGCCTACCCGAGGGGTAAGAATCCCCGACAGGACTATCCCCTTTATGGGTCTTGGTGGATAGGTCATAGGGACATTGATTAGTATTGTCTTTCTACCTTGTTCGCTTATTGTTTCCCACACCGTTTTCGACTTAATACTCACGGAACTCACCAATTTCATCTGATTTGCAGAAGAGTCATACATCATAAAATTGGTAATTCCGTGCTTACCTGGATTAACGCCCGTTTGAAAGGAAGACCAGGCGGCGGCGGTATTGGCAGGCAATATGGACATCAGGGTGCCTCTGGCACCTCCGGCGGCAAGTTTGGCGAGATGAGGCATATAGCCTTCTTCCATCAAAGGCCTTAAGACCTTCCAGGTGGCCCCATCCAGACCTATTATGAGCACTTTTCTCGGACTATTTTTCAACACCTGTCCCTTCTTGCCGGGCACCTTTTATCTTGCTTCGTACCACCTGCAAAATTATTCTATCTTCCTCGTCAAGACCCATAATGCGAAGGAAAAAGAAATAGATAGACATAAAGACTATAACGAGTATTGCCAAAAGGCTAAGGGGACCCAGGCTCAAACCCTGGCCCAATGCCTTGAATAACATAATAATAATCCCCGCACCTATGCAGGAAAAAAAGGGCTTTAAAAATTTGACGCTGTAAGGGTGGAAACCCAAAAGGGCATAGACCTGCATTAACCTGACCAGGTTCAATAAGACCACGGTAGTTGCGGTAGCCACCGCCGCTCCTACTATACCATATGGGGGAATGAGAAGATAGCAAAGAATAAAATTGACCGTGGCCGCGCCCAGAGAATTAAAAAGTTCCACATTCTGCCTTCCGGTCATTATTAGCATATAGCCCACCGCGCCGGATGAAGCGTTTACCATTTGCCCCCCGGCAAGTATTATAAGGCTTGCCCAACCCGCAATGAAATCAGTCCCGAAAATAGCCAGAATCTCCTTGGCCAGCAGCACCACCAGCAAAAAACCAGGGGCACTCAAGGCGAAGACCCACTTGGTTACAATCTTAAAAAGCATCGCCAGTCTTTCCATTTCGCCCCTGTTATAAAGGTCGGAAATCATAGGAGCAAAAATAGTATTGAAAGAGACCAGGATTATGCCCAGGCAAATGGCCGTTCGGGCAGCGGCATTAAAAACCCCTACATCCTGCGCAGGACGGAAGTAGCCCACCATCAAAATATTAACCCACTGCGTAATAAATATCAGCAAAGTCACCAAAAGCAGGGGAAAAGAGTAAGACAGGAGTTTCTTGGTTTCCCCGGTCGGCTTAACGGCTCCGATGGGCTTAAGAAATACGACCTTAAGGAAGAAGAAGGCCAACGCCAGCCCCAGGGCTACGGAGATGATATAAGATAACACAACTCCACGGACACTGAAGCCCAGCGAGATGAAAACCGATGCTCCCAGAAGGCAAATCAAGGGCTGGAGCAAGTCCCGAACATAAACCACATATTTCATCTGCTGAAAGCCTTGTATGCAATGAATCAAGACTATCATTAATGCCAGAAAAGGCAGGGCCATGCAAAAGAGCCGCAAAACCGGAAGGAGTCCTGCTTTATTAAAAATGGACTGCGAGACAAAATCGGCTTTCAGAAACAAGACCAGGCCGATGAAAATACTCGCGCCCGCGGCGAGTCTTAACGCCGTAAATATAGTTCCTTTGACCCGTGCTCCGTCACCTATTCCGTTATAGAGGGCCACATATCTGAGCACGCCGCTATGCAGACCCATTTGACCAACTACTGCCGCAAGGCCGATTATAGCAAAGCCCAGGAAAAAAATGCCTGCTGACGCTGCTCCCAGCCCCCGCGAGACCACTATCACAAAGAGATATTGCAAGGCGACACTTGCCAGCCTGCCGCCAAAAATTATTCCTGCACCTCTTGCTATCCTGTTTAGTTCGTCTTTATAACCACTGGCCATTTTTCTTTAGCAACCGAAATGCGCTTCGCATCCTGCCCGCCCGAGCCGTAAAGCCGGCTCGGGCTTTACGGCCAGGGAGGATGCTTCCCTCGACCCTGAAGGGTCTCGGGACGAGAACCCGAAGGACAGCATCCGAAGGGCACTTATTATAGGGTTACTCATAAGCAAATGCTGAAAAGCCTCAAGAGGAGAAAACCGCAAAGGGGCTATCACCTTACGGGTTCTTACCCTGGTGTAATCAATACTATGGCCTGGATGATAATGATACCCTCAGGGTCAGTGTAGATTAAGGTCAACTTCGCAGGCTTAGACACTTCAGAAAAATCTACTCTTGTATAGTAGGTATGGGCCTGAAATCCGGCGTTCCCCCGGCGCACCGGCCGGGATGTAGCGACTTTGGCCTTGTGATGTTGAAATCGGCCTCGCTCTTTCGGATTATCAATCCAGGCGCTGGCCGTATCCACTCCCTGCTTCAGGCCGTACATAAATTCCTTTCCCTTTTCATCTTCAACGATTAGTTGCACAATCCTCTTATCCTGCCAAATGTCGCCACTCCAATTTGTATACGAGATTATACCCAGCCCCTTACTCGGCGGCACATCCTCCAGCTCTATAGCCACCACAGAGCCGGGGCCCAATGTTATCCCCCTCTTTATATTCCAGATGTTGGGGCCGAACAACCTCTGCAGCAAGTCATCTTCTAACTGAGAAGCAAAGGGCCTGGATACAATGGAAAAATTGCCGAATTTTACAAATTCGCCTTTCACATAATCGTTATTTGCGCCCACCACCTCTATCTGCATCTGGTATAGACCGGGCCCAATACCTATCGGAACCGTGACCTCGTAACCCTCTTTTACCACCTCACCAATCTTCCACTGGTCAGTGGTATATGTAGAATACAAGGTCTTGCCCACTTCTTGCCCTCTTTGAGGCTGGTGCAAGATAGCCCGATTTCCGATGAGATGGTCATTATTGAAATTTCCATACTTGCCCTTGAATCTTATAAGGGCCTGGTATTTTCCATCCACCTCCTGCAAAGGGCGCCAATAGTAGGTAATCCTGAATTTGTCGTTGTGGCCGAACTCAGGCGCTGCCGCAGTCAACTCCATAGGCTGCGAAGCCAATAAAGTTAAGTCATACCCCAGGAATTCTATTTTCTCCCCAAATTTAATTCTTACCTTTTGAGAGGGACTCCAGAACCGTATGCTATCTTCCAATTCCTGCGCAGTTAAATTTACCTCTGCTTGCAAAGGTCTATGCCCATTCCAAAAAGCAAGAAACAAGACCAATATTATCTTTAAGGTCAGGCGAGCCAACCTCACAGTTGCGCAACTTGCATCCATATTATGCCACTCAAGATTATGCAAAACTTCAAAGATAGCCCAGCCTGCGCAGGCGGGCCTTAATCTTTGCCTCATCGCGTCTGGTATAGACCTCTTCTCCTCCAGCCCGTACGGGCTCTTTAGCCTCTACCGCAGGGGGGATAAAACCCAGTTCCTCCAACTTCCTCATAACTTTGGCTGCCGACTCCTGCGTCGTCTCTTTATCGGTCTCCAGCGTCACTTCAGGGGAAAGCGGCTCTTCATAAGGTTGATGAAGCCCGGCGATGTCATTTACTTCACCATCTTTAGCCCTTTTATAGAGCCCCTTGGGGTCGCGCCGCTGGCACACCTCTAAAGGACATTTCACCCAGACCTCGCAGAAATTCTTCACCATACTTCTGGCGCGGTCGCGAAAATAGCGGTAACTGGAGGTGGCGGCAACTATGACGAAGACGCCGTTTCGGGTGAGCATCTTTCCTATATAGGCCAAGCGTTTGGTGTTTAAATCCCTATCCTCTTTGGACCACTTGAGTTCCGGGCTCAAATGCGCCCTTATCTCATCGGCGTCCAGGTTCTCCACCTTGAGGCCCCTTTCCCTTAAGGCCTTTTCCACCACCACCGCCACACTGGATTTGCCCGAGGCCGGTATGCCCGTGAACCAGATGAGCGTCCCTTCAGGGTGAACCTTCAGGCTGAAACCTTCTTGCATCTTTCCTCCCTTATTCAATTACTTTGCCTTCCATATCCTCAAGGATGGGGATTCCCATAAGACTCAAGATGGTGGGCGCGCCGTCAAGGAGATGGAGACCATCCACTCGGCCTTTTTTGTTTTTGCGTGGGTCATAAAGGACAAAAATTCCCTTTTCATCGTGCACGGCATCATCCGGCCCTATTTCGGTCTCAAAGGAATGTATGGAAGCGTGGCCGATTTCCCCGGTGGAGCGCCAATGTAGGTCGCCAAAATAAACAATCAAATCCGGCGCCCGGTGGACATATCTTCCGTGATAAACCTCCTGGGGCTTGAATACCCTTGATTTTATCTGGCGGCCTGCTTCATCGCGGATGGCCCTAATCCTCCCGGCTATCTCGTCCTGGGTAGCCTCATAATTGTCCGGTTCGACAAGGCCTTCTTTTTCCCTGCCTTTCACGTTCAGGAAGATGCGGCCATAATAACCTCCCCATCCCCAGGCAGTAGTCCTTTCCCAATCCACCTCGGCCTCTTCCAGGCGCATAAGGCCCTGAGGCTTACTTCTAAGCACCAGATACCCTTCGCTTACGAGCCAGTCGTTTATGTTTATGCAGCCGTCCATCTTCTTGGCCCCGTGGTCGGAAACCAGGATAACCACGCTATCATCGCCGGCAAGGGCCAGGAGTTCACCTATCTTTTCGTCCAGAAATACATAATAGTCGCGGATAGAATTTTCATATTTTGAGCCGGGGGAATATTTTTTATGAGCAGGGTCGGTAAATTTCCAGAAGCCGTGCTGGATGCGGTCCGGCCCCATCTCCACCATCATAAAGAAATCCCATTCGGTTTCCTTCAGGAAATGGCCGGCGACTTTAAAGCGCTTCTCGGTCATATCATAAATCTGGTGGAGTAAATTTTCCTTATCCTCCGTGCGAAAGTCCTCCACATCCAGCACATAACGGCCCACCAAACCCTCAATCTCGCCTTTCAGTTCCGGCGGGTATGTATACTCACTTTCAGTATCCGGGGTCAAAAACGAGGTAATCATAAATCCGTTCACCGGCTTGGGCGGATAAGTCTGAGGCACGCCGATTATGCCCACCTTTTTCCCCTCCCGAGAAAGAATATCCCAGAGGGTATCCTCCTTTATACTGCGCGAATTGGCGATGAAGATTTCATCGTAGGAATAATCCTTGCGGTTCCTGAAGCCAAAGAAACCCAGAACGCCGGGGCTCTTGCTGGTGACAAAACTCGTCCAGGCCGGTATGGTGATAGGGGGAATGGTGCTTTCTATCTCGCCATAAAGGCCGCCCTCCACCAGTCTTCTTATATGGGGCAGGGATACAAGGTAATCTTCAAAAACAAGTTTGGGAGGGGCACTGTCAAGGCCAATTACCAAAACCTTCCTGCTCCTCGGAACCCTGCCCGTACGGGCGGGAGTCCTGAACGGGCCTTTGCCGGACATAAGCAAGCACCCCTTGCTATACAAAAGGATTCTCTTCTCTGGACAAGACCTGGAATACCTCCGGGCGCATCACTTCTGCCGGGGGCTCTTTGCCCTGGGCAAGCATATTTCTTATGGTGGTGCCGCTAAAAGGGATATGGTGCTGGGGGCTATGAGGGCAAGTCCTCTCGCTCATCAATCCCCCGCAGATGTTACAATGGAAAAAATCCCCTTTTACGGCGATAGGACTAATCTCCAAGTCTTCAAATTCATCAAAAATCTCTATAGCGGCCTCTTTATCATAGAAATCCCCCACGCCGGCGTGGTCCCGGCCCACCACGAAATGGGTGCAGCCGAAGTTTTTTCTTATGATGGCGTGATGGATGGCCTCCCGGGGCCCGGCATACCTCATCTCGGTAAGCAGGGCGCTCAAGACTATCCTCTCCGGAGGGAAGTAATTCTGAATCAGGGCTTCATAGGCCTTAAGGATTACCTCGTCCTTGAAATCGCCCGCTTTCTTCTTGCCTATGATAGGATGAATGAGCAGACCATCACAAAGGCCCAGAACCATCTTTTGCAGGCTTTCGTGGCCGCGGTGCGGGACATTTCTGGTTTGAAAACCGGTGACCGTTCGCCAGCCGCGTTCACGAAAGAGCACCCTGGTCTCGGCCGGCTCCAGGGTGAACCCAAAAGCACCTCCCCCATCGCCTTTATCCTGGCCACCCCGGGATGAGAAAGGTCGGTGGTCCCATAGACCTTTTTAGCCATCTCTTCTTTGTTGTACACATATTTTTCCCTGAGATGGAAGATGGCCACCGGGCGACCGGCATCGGCCACTATAACCACTTCCTGGCCTTCGGCCAGTTCCCGGGCTTTGTCCCTGGTTACATCGAGCACTATAGGCACGGTCCAGGCCAGGCCGTTAGCCAGCCTCTTATAATAAAGGATATGGTCACAAGGAAACCTTCCAGGGGGCTGAAAACGCCGTTAGCGATGTTTCTAATGTCAACCAAAAGTTCCCTTGACACCTGGACTCGGGGGGCGTCGGCCCGGCGCATCCTTTGCGCCTCCTTCTCATTTAGAACCCGGTTTACCAACCTACCGCCGTGGGGCTTTACTAACACTGTTGGCTCCCGCAATCATTTCTTTTCTCAACCCTGCGAGTCAGGTCCGGCCCGCTACTGACGGCCTGGCCTACTCTTGCTTTACCCTCTCAGTGCTGACGGCCTCAAAGAAAAATGCCAAAAATATACCCAATATCAAGGCCGCTAAACCCGCCCCAAGGATGATAACCATCCTCTTAAGGGCGTGAGGCCTGCCGGGGACTACAGCCCTGCCGGCAATTTTAACCTCCGCCGCCTCCTCGGCTTCAGCCATACGCGCGGCTTCTTTTTTCTGGGCCATAAGGTCAAAAGTCGCTTTCAGTCTATCCTGCTCCCGCACAAGGCGGGTGCGCTCCATCATCTTTTCGCTGTACTCTTTCTGCAGTTGGGCAATTTCAAGCCCGGCCTTCTCCACTTCAGCGGCCAGGATGGCCTCCTGCGCCCGCAAAACCGCTGTCTCCATCTCCAGGTCAGCGACCTCTATTTTGGTCAAGAGATGCTTCTCTCCCAAGGCGTCATAATGACTCTGAGCTACCTCTACCGCTTTATCAAGCCGATGCAAATCCAGAAGTGCCTGACAGTATTGGGCCTCGGCTTCTGCTAATTCTTTTGAGCGTTTCTCAATCTCGGCCTCTAAAAAGGTCGCCCTGGGCCCCAGCGTGTTACAAGCCACCTGGAAGTCTACCAACTGCCTATCCAGATTAAGATAGTGAGGATTCATCACTTCGCGGCGCAGGATTAAATCTCCCAACTTCTTAAGTTCCTCCTCCGAGACCTTACTGAGCACCGCCTCCCAAAGGGGGTCGTCTGTGATGGCTTTAGATAGAGTTAAAAGTCGGGGAGTTTGGGCCAGTTGCTTTGCCGTCTCGGCTAAGGCTTCCTGAGTAGTTTTAAGTTGCATTTGTGTATTAGAGAGTTCCGCTCCATAATCTATAAGGACCTGCCGCTTCCGCTCAATCTCCGCCCCCAGAAAATCGGGCCTTCTTTCCTCCTGGAACTTGCGCCGGGCCTCCTCGGCCCGCATCAAAAGGTCACGCGAGGCCTCCGTGTGCACATAAAGAGGTCCTGCAGAACGACCTTCCTTCGGCTCCGGCGTAACCCCCGGCCATCTCTTCACCAGACCTACCCAGAGCCCTCCCTCTTCCATCTCGGCCACCTGCCGCTTCTTTTCCTCCAGGGTCTTTTTCTTGGCGGCTATCTCTTCTCGCAGGTTGGCCAAGCGAAGTTGAAGGCCTTCTTTAGGCGTCCCCATAGAGGCCGCAGCGCCGGCCAGGCGCTCCACACTCACCTGCAGGGTCTGTTTCACAAGTGGCAAATTGTACTTGCTTTCAAATTTCATCAAGGCGTCCTCGGCGGCCTCCAAATTGGCCTTAGCCACATCATATTCCCGGAAGATATAACTGCGAAGTCTCGTGGCTTCCGCGCCGGTTAACTCCTGGTAGTGCTCCACAAAGGCCGCGGCCCAGGCGTTGGCAACGGAGGCCGCCTTCTCAGGCCTACCTGAAGTAACCACCAGTTTGAGAATTGACTCCGCTTGCTTCCCACGGGCCACTTGCACGGTCTCGACCTTGAGGTCTCCTAAGTCCCCAATGCCCTGCTCAGAGGATAAGATGCCTTCTCTTTTCATCCTTTGTGCCACCTTCTCCAGGATGTCATCGGACTGCAGTATGGATTGATATACGGGCACGGAAAGTATGGAGACTTTTAGTTCTGTCTCGAACTTTGGCGGCAGTATGAGCAGGATGGCCGAAGAGCGATAGGTCCTGGGAAGAAAGAAACTCACTCCACCAGCGGCGACCATAAAGATAAGAATCAAAAGGCCGATTCTCCATTTCCAGCGCCATAGAATTGCTGCATAATTTACTCCTTCATATGCTCCAATCTCCATTGTATTGTCCTCCAGTCAGAAACCCAACAAATTGCATTGACTCAGTGGAATTGGCTGTCACTGCCCAAAAAGGAAGATTTAGTATTTCAATCTTATGCCATTATGCCGCCCTGGGTCAAGGAACTTTTGAAAAGGGAGGAAGTAGAAATTGGAGAAGTCTTGAATCTTTGTAGATTAAGAGGAAAGGGTGGTCGGGGCGACTGGCGGTCTTTACGAGATTGGCTGGATGTCCTTATCGGACTCCTGGTCCCGGTACATCTGCCAAAAAAGAATCCAGGGATCAATCAGTATGGTCTCCCCTTGGTCGTGGATTTTGAAGACGAAGTGGCTATGATCAACAACGCCCGAACGAACCCCGGCGCCCCAGGCGAACTGCTCGCCGCCTCCAAGAGGCCGGTGCTCGGGAACGGTCAGTTCCGTCATGTGAGCGGCCTGAAGTATCCACTCTGAGCCGTCTTGCCATCGGCGAATGCCGCGCCAGCCGTTGTTGTTATGCCCCATCTCCAGACTTTTGAAATAGAAATGGTTATCGATGTCCAGCGGCGCCCAGAGCGGGGTGCCGCGCGGATGATTGATATCCAGACCCCCATGCGCCGAAGCGCCGTTATACGCGCCCAGCCAACAATCTTCACCCCGGTAACACTGTTCGATTTTCAGTCCCCCTTCCGGCAGCGGGCACCAGGGATGGAGTAATTCCGGGCAAATGCGTAACGAGGCATCCTGGATGGCAAATCGCGCTTTTTTCCGAGGGCGACACTCGCCGTGAGTCTCCGTCAGAAATTCGAAGATGTCGTCCACCGCATCGAACCATAGCCGGACGCCGCTGATGACCCACGGTTCGTAGAAGCTCCTCTCGGTCGCAACCTCCCGCTCCAATTCATGCACGGCGCCGTTGATTCGCAGCGCGCAACCGAAGCGGTAATCGGTCCTTGCCCCGTCTTTTTCCACGCGGAGCCTCTTCAGCGTTGTGCGAAGAATCCGCGCGCTCGTAGAGAGCAATTCAACCGTGACCACCTGACCGGACCTCAACTTAAACTCCAAAACATCGCCGTGGTCCATCTCGACGGCGGCCAGAGTCTGTTTCGCCGTCCTTCTTATGCGCGGCATCGGTTGACCCTCCCTTTGCCATAAAGACGCCGTTTGACCCTCTCGCCGCCCATACGGGCGTCCCGGATGGGTGGCCCGTCCGGGCCGAACGGCCTGTCTGGACAGATGATCAGTTGAAGAGCAGCCCGCAGGCTCCCATTTACGCCCGGCAAAGTCTCCCGTAATCTCTTGTCTTTTCTTGTCACCTGCTCACCTATTCGCTTGCTCGCATAAAGGACCTCGCCGAGCAAAGGCCGCGAACGATGTTGCCACCGCAAACACATATCCGTCCTTCAGGATGACTACTGCAAAACTGAATGCCAAAAATCCTGCGCCAGATGATCTGCGTCGGCAACGTCTACTACCTCATCCCACGGAAATGGGAAGTAGAAAAACCTCTTTGTCAATAGGCTGAATACCCTTGTCGCATGACCTCTGTGGCAGAAGACATTGAAGAACGATGGATATGGCATGAGTATCCTCACAAGCGAAATTTAGTTCGCCATTCGATCATTCTACCAGGCCGGTACAACCAATCGATGATTTTATCAAGAGCTCCCGGCGTCTCAGACAACTCAAAAGGCCCGCTATGCAACCTACTAAATGTCTCATCAGCGAGTACTTGCGCGAACACATAGCTTTTCGTGTCGAGCGGATGCAGAAAATCGAATGTTTCGAAAGCGCCCGACTGCTCGTCGACTCCCAACCACTCATTACTGACCGACCGCCAGATTTCCGCGAACGGAACGTCAGGCGTGTGCATTGCCTCCAGGATGAAGACTGAATCACGTATAAAAAGGAGCAAGCGCAACGACTCGTATTCACTTCTTGCCTGGATTGTGTCCTCGGCAAGGTGTGCCGGAAAGCCCATAACCTGTGTGAGAAAGCTCTTCTCATTGAGGAACCGAGTCCACAGGTCGGCCATAATCTCTCTTGCTAGGTGGCAGTCTATCATCAGTTCTGAGCCAAAAGGACAAAAGCAGTAGTACATAGCGTGACCGAACTCGTGCAGGAGGAAGAAATATGCATGGGATCCGCGGTGCCGTGAGTTCAATATGACGCGTACGTCCCTGCCAGGCATGACCCGATAGCACGCACCGGAAAACGGCACATCGCGCAATTCAAAGCGGATAGGCAAATCGTCGAGGCTACCTCCCAACGCGATCACCAGTTCTCGTAGAGCGCGCATCTTATCTACCGCCTCCCACTTGTCTTCCGCCTGGCGAGGAAGCCGTCTGTAGAAGTGTACGAGGTCATAAACATCAATGTCGCCTCCGAGTTCTTCGGATGTCCTCCTCCAACAGCGCTTCCACCTAGGCATCAAGCGGTCCCGCCATCCTCGAAAGAAATCATAAAGCTCATCTTCGGTCAGCCCTTCGTAAGCCAGTTTCGCCTCTGCGTAGTGAGTGTAACCCGCCTCCTGCGCAGCTTTGTTATACATCTTCAGTAGTTCGCGACAATTGGGCTCTACGGTAGCGTTTGCCTCGCCGATCTTGGCCAGCGCCGTACGCCGTTTCTTCCTATCTGCACAACCTAGAAGTGACCAGGTTCTCGGCAGGTCGAGACTCTCAAATGTGCGCTGAATTGCCCTATTGTGGCGCCGCAGGGCACTATGGTTCTCAATGGGCCAAAAGGTAATCTCTTTCTTAAACAAATCCGCCTTTCTTCTGTCTGCTGTCCCATTCCGCGAAGTCGACGCCTGGCACAAAGATACGGCTTCTGCTAGCAAGGGCTCCGAAAGCAAACTACCGATTCTTATGTTGATTCTCTCGATCCTATCCGCGGCTGCTTTATCACCCAGATCCCGCTCATACTCACCCAAAGATAACTCATTACGGAGAGCAAAAAGCTGGCGGTCAGCCATTTCAATCTTTTCCCAAGCCTCGTCCTTGTGCACGCTGCCTTCCTTTCAGGATCTCGGTGATCTTGTTTGATGCGACGCTGTCAAAATATGAGCAGTTACATTCATAGACATGCCTGATCAAGGCTGCGACGGCCGTGATGTAAGGATCTTGGCCATCCGATCCTGTGCGGTTCGGGCAGCCCCTGCCCTGGAAGCGAGCAAATGGGAGCTCCTCCCCCAGCAACTCGAATAAGGTCCTATTCCTAAGTCTCGATTGTAGTTCGCGGCTGTTGTGGAAGTGAATCTCCAGGAGCTCTTCGAAAGGCCTCTCAGAGACATTGCGGACTTTGAATTCCCCCCTGAGGGAACTTGGCAACCTGAGAAAAGGTCGCCATAGGGAGTGATGGTCAGGAAGCAACCGCATGGTCGGGGTAGGCCAATCTGCCCCGCCAAAGAGATGGCCCCGCCGCACCATACGGGCGGCCCGTAGGGGCCGAAGGGCAGCATCCGAAGGGCGGCCGAAGGCAAACGAGAAAATTCACTCCCTCTCTTCCAGGCCTTCTTCTTCGGGATGCTCCGGGGGCGGCTGCCAATCGTGTTGCTCACCAAGCCTTTCGGTGAACTTGCGCGTGGTGGCCTCGTCCTGCGCTCGGGTGCGAAGCACCGTGGGGGTGATAAAGGCCACCAGTTCGGTAGTCTCGTGTCTCGTATCCTTCTTGCTAAAGACCAGCCTGAGGAAGGGGATGTCCTTCAGGATGGGCACGCCCCGGATTCCCTCAACCTCTTCCTCTCTCATAATTCCACCCATAACTATGGTCTGGCCGTCCTCCACCGCAAGCATCGTGTTAAACCTGCGCGTGTCCAGAACTTCGCCGCCCAGAATTACTTCGCCTACGCGCCTCTGGGATGCCTCCAGGAAGATGCTCATTACCACCTTGCCCTCCTGGTTGATGTTGGGCGTAATCTTGAGCGTGGTTCCCGCCGGCTTGTAGGTGAACGAGTCCGCGCGCGTTCCCTCGGGGGTTATCTGGCTCTTCTCAATGAAGGGAATCTCAGCCCCAACGAATAGCTCCGCTGGCTTATTATTGTCCACGGTCAGGGTGGTATCGGAGAGGATCCTGGTGTTGAAGTGACGCGCGATGAACTGCACGAGCGCGCTGATGTCCAGTTCGGCGCCCACGATGCCGTTGCCGTGCACTTCCTCCCAGGAGAAGCCGAAGGTGGAGCGCAGGCCGTTGTCAAAGTCATCAGTCTCAAACACCGTCGGTTCCGAACTGAAGCGAATGCCCATTCGCTTGGATTTGGACCGGATGACTTCAATGAGACGGACGGCCACACAGACCTTGGGCTCCGCGGTGTCCAACCGCTCTATCAGCGCCTTGATGGCTTCGTGGTTCTGAACCGCGGTGGTGATGAGCAGAGAATTGGTGCGTTTATCCTCAACCACCCTCACCTGACCGATGAGATTGCTGATGGGGCGCTCTTCTTCCTTCTTCGGCGCGCCGTAGAGCCAGTGATACCAACTCACCGCGGTCTCTTCTTCCTTCTTTTCCGGCGCGCGCACTCCCTCGCGAGAGAATAGGAGGTTCAATTGTTCCGCCACATCCTCGGCTCTGGCGTTTTTCAAGGTAACCACCAACAGGTTCGCCGCCTCGGGCGCGGTGCGGTCCAGTTCATCAATGAACTTCTCGATGAGCGGGAAGTTCTCCTTGTTGTTCGTGGTCACGATGATGGCATTGATGGAGGGAAGCGGGTCGAAGCGCACCTTGCCGTAGAGTCTGCCCACCTCTGTCCTGCCTCCGTACATCATCCTCAAATAGTCGTAATAACCGCCCACCCTGTCTGTATCCTCCACACCGAAAACCCGATTCAGCACTTCGGTCAGTTCCTCGGCGTCGCTATACTTTATGGGGAAGACCCGCGGCGCCAGCTGCTCGATGTCAATGGGTTGGTCCAGCCTTTCCACCAATGCCTTTATCTTCTCGAACTCGCTCGGCGGGGCGATA
>Ga0111219_1027_pt1 | contig 15466 bp, 5 predicted proteins | sample DeeMarSWOR152_54_FD_80368 | JGI IMG/M metagenome (GOLD analysis project Ga0111219, IMG submission 80368) | Planctomycetes bacterium DG_23
CCCGAAAGGCGATGCCTTGGATATGGCCGAATCTATGCGCCCCACCCTCAATGGCCCGCAGCAATTCCAGAAGTGTCTTTTCGCCTTCGTATTTTACAATAAAATCTATGGGATGCCTGGTGAGCGTCTCCCGGGCCATATAGGTAAAGAAATGGCCTCCGACGATATTTAGGCACCGGGGATTTATGGCCTTAGCGAGATGTGCCAGACGCAGGCCCTGAGGTGCGGAGACGGTCTCCTCGCCTATGCACACCACATCCGGCTTCTCTTTTTGAAGGACTTCCCCCAGGCTCTTCCAGCCCATCTTGAGAATGGGGCAGTCTATAATTTTAATCTCGAAAGAAGGGAATTCTTTGCGAGAGCCTGCGGCCAAAGAAGCAAAGCCTAACGGCGGCCAGAAGGAAGAATCCTTGGAATAGAAAGGCCAGATATAGCGGGGGGTTCTGATAAGAAAGACCTTCACGAAACTTCGCTCAATAGAAAAGGTAAGCGTTTAACTCAGTCGCCCCAGTAGAGGTTGTGGCCTTTGCCGGGGAAGAAAATCCAATCCGTAAATAAAACCACCAGAAGCCCCATAGCATATCCCACTATCACCCCTAAGAAGAAAGGCTTTACGCGGTTGTAAAGCGACATCCCCCCCACGCGGAGTATTATCAGTTTGCAGAGCCACACGATAAAAATAGAAAAGGCAGCGGTGCGCACCGAATAGCCGAAACCCACGGTAAACCCGATAGGGTGCAGCGGCCACCAGGTAAAGCGATAATTCATAAAGATAAGGAAAGAGCACGCGGCCATACCGAAAACGAGATAATACATATCATATTTGTTAATTCCTCCGCGGCCCGCATCCAGCGTCCTCATCTGATTGACTATACGATTCATATATGCGGGACCGGCTTTCTCAAAGTCCCAACCGCCGAAGTTAATTGCGCCCATACGATGACCCAAATATACCAGGCTCAAGGTACTGGCCAGGATGGCCAGGATAAAGGAGAAAGCCGCTACAAACCCCACGGTTCGCGCCCTCTTTTTGAACAAGTAGATTAGCCGGGCGGAACCGGCAGCCTGGGGCATAATCCAGCCCTTGCCGCTTTGCCAAGTGAGTTGAAGCATGGTATTGGTCACAATACTGGATTTTCCCATCCACATCCGGGGGGTAATGGATTCCACCAAATCCGGAACCCAACCCGTACAGGACAGAAATACCAATCCACTGGCCGCGGCAATCTTGGCTATCCCGATATAGAAAATGAAAAGTATAGACATCCAGAAAAAGGCCACATAATTATTGGCCCCGGCTCGCCTCAGCCAGAAAAATATAAAAAGAAGGCCCATAATGAGCGCGAAGACCGCCGTGCGGTAGGAGAAGAGTTCCCCGGAATCATCCACATCGTTTCGCAAACCAAAGGCCTTGCCAAAGGCCCGGCCAATCTGTCTTCTGCCCATCCATAGCCCCCAGAGGACAAATAGAATGAGCGCGCCATTTCCCTGGTGGGATGGAGATACAGGGATACCCAAGCGGTTGCTATAACCTATCTGGAAAATGGCCAGTAAATTAAAGAGCCATAGGGAAAAGAGAATTTTGAGAGAGGTGAAATAGCCAAAGGCGATAATGAAGAAATTGACCCGGCCGTAAAAAGCAGGAAAAGCGCGGCCAAAGCTAATCTTGGGATTGGGGGCATAAGTGACGCCGAATTTCAGACTGGGAAGACCGGGATAGAAATAAGTCATTACCTCCCAGCAAACGATGAAAAAGGGAATGATAAACCCTATCCAGAAGAGTCTGCCCCGCATATAACCGGGGACGCCCGAAGGCCGCGTGGTATCCCGGGCGAGTTCCAGAGGCACCTGCACTAAGGGAAAGGGCAGCCTTTCGTTTTCCACCCACTGCCTGCGCAGGATGGTGGCCACTGACAAACACACCAATCCTATAGCCACAAAAAAACTCAACCACCAGAATAAGGGAACCACCCACTCTTGCCAGGGAAATCCTGCGTCTTTGGGCAAACCTTCCCAGAACCACCTTAAATATTCAGGGTCGGTCTTGACCACCAGCCAGTCTTTAAGATGAGGAAAAATATACTGGGCCCAGCGGTTTTCCGGCGAGGCCAGATAATAAGGCACCGAGATGGTGGCAATCCATCTGATGATGAGTTCGCCGATGGGCGAACTGACATAACCTACGGCGAATATAAGCACCAGTTCCCAGCCGCGTAAATATTTGCCCGTAATCACCCGGATGAACGGATTAACGATAAAAACCAAAACGATAAAAGGTAGAAAGATGCTCAGGGAAATCATTCCCTCAAGAAGGGAAATGGTATGCAAACCGTAATGTGTGAGAGGCACAACCGCATTCATAATTGCCGTAACTGCGATGGCAATGAGTAGCGCCCGCCAGGAACTTCCGGCCTCATCTACCAGGAGTTCATCCGGGGCTACCTCTCGTGCTATGTCCTGAGTGCTTTTTTCAGTCTCAGCCACCTAAACCGCTCCTCTGTTTTAGAAAGAAAAATCGGCTACTGCCTTGAATGCTTTTCTCGAGTAACCAGTTTTTTTATTTTATACTGCAATCTCAACCAAAAGCAAACCAAAAAGGGAATTTTTTTTAACCCCCCAAAAAATCATTAGAAAATGAGCCCGAGGCCCCTTCAGTCGCCATAATAAAGGTTGTGGCCTTTGCCGGGGAAGAAAATCATATCCACCACCATAGTGACCAGAAGACCCAGGGCATATCCCACTATGGTCCCTAAGAAGAAGGCCTTTGCGCGGTTGTACAGGGACATCCCGCCCACCCGAAGTATAATTAGTTTACACAGCCACACAATGAAAAAGGAAAAGGCCGCGGTGCGCACGGAGTAGATTTTAGCCACGGTAAAGCCCACCGGATGCAGTGGCCACCAGGTAAAACGATAATTCATAAAGATAAGAAATATACACGCCAGGATACCGAAAACGAAGTAGCCAAACTGTGCTTTGGGGCGCTTTGGCCCGCCTCGGTCCAGTTCCTTGAGCGAAATCACCATATTATCCCAATACCTCGGGCCAGCTCTATTAAAGACATAACTGCCATAGTTGAATGCCCCCACGCGATAGCCCAAATACACCGTGGTCAAGCAATTGCTCAGGATGGCCAGGATAAAAGTTATGGCCACGACCATTCCGACGATTCGGGCCTTTTTTTTGAGCAGATGAATGAGCCGGGCAGAATGAGCAGCGGCGGGCATAACCCAGCCCTTGGCGTTTTGATAAGTGCAGCCCATAAGGGTGTTGGTTACGATATTGGATGGCCCCCACATCGCTTTGGGGATGAAGGTGGAGACCATACCAGTAGCCGACCCCGGGTGAGCCAGAAATATGAGTCCGCTGGCGGCGGCAATCTTGGCCACCCCGATATAGAAGATGAAAAGCGAAAGTGTCCAGAGAATGGCTGCGAAATTGCCGGCTCCGGCCCGCTTCAGCCAAAAAATCATAAAAAGCGGACCAATAATAAGTCCGAAAACCGCCGTGCGGTAGGAAAAAAGTTCCCGGGAATCATCCACATCGTTTCTCAGGCCCAGGGCCTTGGCAAAGGCCCGCCCTATCTGTCTTCTGGCCATCCATAAGCCCCAAAAAACGAATAAAATGAAAGCACCGGTTGACTGCTCGACCACATATTCCGGGATGCCCATCCGGATGCTATAGCCTTCTTGAAAGATAGCCAGTGTGTTAAAGAACCAGATGGAAAAAAGAATCTTGAGAGAAGTGAAATAGCCGAAGGCAATGATGAAGAAATTAACCTTGGTAAAAAAGTCGGGAAACTCACGGCCGAAGTTAATTTTGGAAGTGCTAACGCCGACTTTAAGGCTGGGAAGACCGGGATAGAAATAAGTCATTACCTCCCAGCAAACGATGAAAAAGGGAATGATAAACCCTATCCAGAAGAGCCTGCCCCTCATATATTCGGGTAGTCCCGAAGGCCGCGTGGTATCCCGGGCCAACTCCAGAGGCACCTGGGCTAAGGGAAAAGGAAGCCGTTCGTTTTCCACCCACTGCCTGCGCAGGATGGTGGCCAGAGACAAACACACCAATCCTATAGCAACAAAAAAACTCAACCACCAGAATAAGGGCACCACCCACACCTGCCAGGGGAATCTTGCCCCCTCAGGCATCCCTTCATAGAACCATCTTAGATATTCGGGCTCGCTTTTTACTACCAGCCACTTCTTGAGATGAGGAAAGACATACTCGGCCCATTGATTCTCCGGGGAAGCCAGGTAATAAGGTACAGCAATGGTAGCAATCCATCTACTCACCAGTTCGGCGATGGGCGCGCTAACATAGCCCACGGAGAATATAAGCACCAGTTCCCAACCATGAAGATATCTGCCCGTGGCCGCTCTGATGAGCGGATTTACGATGAAGGCCAAAACGATAAAAGGAAGGAAAACACCTAAAGGAAGCATCCCCGACATAAGGCAGAGCGTGCGGAGACTCTGGGTAGTCACAGCGACCAGGGCATTCATAGCCACGGTCACTACGATAGCAATCAGCAGCGCCGGCCAGGGAGTTCCGGCCTCAACTACGAGGAGCTCGCCCGGTGTTTCTTGGCCTGGTAGGTCGTGAATACTTTTTCCAGCCGCAGCCACTCAGGCCGCTCCTTCGCTTGCTTAAGGTCGTTTCTGTAGACTATGAACGCCTTTTCCTTACAAAACCACATTGGAAATAGCCTTTGCGATGAGGGCCAAGGCTATGGAAGTCATTCCAATAAGACCCATTCCGCAGCCATATCCAGCCAAGATTATAGGGGCATATGCGCGCCATTTCTGGTGGCCCAACTTTCTGCGAAAATAATACCTACCCACGATAGCCCCGATGAACAAGGGAATGGCGTGATGCGGCCACATGCGCAGCCCATTAACATAGCCATAAAAGGTAAGCGTTGGTATGCCGAAAAGGGCGAAAAGCCCATAAATTACCCACCCCGAAATGAAGCCGGAAAGGATATATTTCCATCTTATTATCTTCTCTATATAACTGCGAGGCACGGTATAAAGGCGCAAATTATCCAGATAGATTTTCTCTCCCCCCTCAGCCTGGGGCACAATAATATCCACGGTCTCAAGGCTTGAGAGGTCAACCGCACCGCGCTCATCGGCCAAAACCCCCTCCGAGAAAGGAACCTCCACCATAAAATTGCGCTCTTGTGAAGGAATGACGGTCTCTGTAGAAACCATACCCCCTTCGAGGTCGCGGAATCTCAATACCACCTTAACCGCCTCTTCCTTGGGGTTATAGATATCGATCTTAAAACCTCGGAATTCACGCCAATCTTGTGGAGCTTGTATAAGGGAAATCTGCGACTCCTGGCCCAGCGCTTGAAGGTCAACTTCCAGGGAATGGCTTTCCCGGGTGGCATAGTATAGCGAACCGCGGCCCCTTTCGGCCGGCGACCATACCACCTCATCGGGGTCTTCAAAATCCATAAGGAGCGTCTCCGCTGGAATGGTGGATTTAACCCATAAGGTCTGCATGGTAGCATGAAAAGGCCACATCTTCTGCACATAGGGGTAAGCCCCGGAAGGTATGGGCGCCAGTTTCCAGATGAAAGACCAATATACGAAACTGCATATAAGCATCAGCACAAAGGCCAGAATTTTAAGTTTTACCAGACTTATGAACTTGGTCCGGGTCATCTCCAGTTGTCTGAAGGTCTGGGCCATTCCGCCGTGATTTTCCATAGGAACGGGAGCGAACCATATTTTGGCTCCGGCGGCCTGACCGAAGACATAGAATGAGCCTTCGCGAAGATAAGGAAAGCCAACATGCTGAGTGCTGCCGGTATAGCCAATCATCCGGGCCGATATGTAGGAGTAAATGGGCACCCAGACAAAGCCAAACCCGGCGGTAATCCACCAGGGGAATTCCGGAACCAAAACATAAACCATAATTACGAGCCCTGCAGTTGCCCCTGCCCAGATAAGAAGAGCCTTCCATATACTAATGTCGCTGCGGCCCGGGGGCAGTTCTTCCGACTTCCCCGCCTCACCTGCGCCGGCCGCTCTTCTTTGGGCAGAACGCCTGAGCAAGGTGCGGATTACTATTGTTATGCCTAAAAAGAACACAACGAATGTGGACCCAATACCGAAACTAAGATAAAAATCTATATCGTTACAAATACGTGTGGGAATGGTGGACATCCCGGCCGACCAGGATTTAAGTATACCGTTATGCCAAAGTAAGGGATTGAGCCCAAAAGTAGCAGTCATAGAGGCAGCGAAAGTACCCACCACCACCCAAAAAGGCAGCACAAAGCCCGTCAAAACCACCAGGAGGTTGGTCTCTACACCCAAAGGACTGGAGGGCAGGATGTTCTTTACATTTACAGTGAGGTCTATGAACGGGATGGGGAGAATGACCACGGTCTTGGTGAGAAATATGCCTGAAACCGTGGGCAAAACCACATATAGCAACCCATAAATCATCCCGATAAAGGTGCCTATACTGAACATTCGCCAGCGCCATCCCTCCTGCTTGGCGCTGGTTTCTGCCAGAGCCGTTGCTCCCCGAGCGCGCACTTCAGCCATGGGGAAGGGCAATCTTTCAATATCGCAGGCCACCCGGAACAAAGTGTATCCCAGCGATAGCTCCGATACGCGCCGGAAGGCCATCACGATTACGAGCACAAGTATGGGCTTGAGCCAGGCCGAATGCATGAAACTTCGACCCAATAGCGCCTCGGAGCCCCGGGGAGGAACGAGCCAATCGGGGATGTAATTTGATACGCCAGTGGCCTGAGGAGATTGCACCAGGAACTGGTCCCAGATAAAATTGCCAAAGGGGCCACCGAAGAGGTTGACGGCACTGCCCAGTTTGCCGCCCATAACTACCAGCCCCGCGGCTGCCCAGTAGAGGATGATGATCTCCTGCGTCTTGAGGCGCACGAAATAGCGCTTGGTAATCTCTATGAATAGGATTATGGTTACCCATTCCGCCGCCCCTACCATACTTTGGCCCGTTACCAGCCCCAGATAAATCACCCCGGGCATCATAACGAAACCGACAAAAAGAGCCCCCCAGACGGTCTTCAGATTAAATCCGTCCTCAAAGACGGCATCCGGCGGCATAATTTCATAGCCGCGCTCTGTCTCCTCTGCCCGCTCTTCAGCCAACTGGTAATCTCCTTTTGGCGAAAACCAAGAGAAGCATCCCTATATCATAATGCCGGAAATCCCGAGAGGCGAGGTTAAACTCCTGCCCTTTACTTTGCCTCTGTGCTCACTATGCCCAGGATGGTCTGACCCTCTTCCTCGTAAGACTTCTTCCGTTCTCGCGGAACGGTGCGCCAGACCAAAAATCGTTTGCGCAAAATCTGCAAAAATCCCCTATTTATTCTTCGCCAGGAGGCCACTTCTCCGCTTAATCTGTGCAAAGTCACTTCTACTTTATAAATTCCCACATCTTCTGTAGGAATAGCGTCCAAAGTAACGGTCTGTGAAATACCCAGGTCATAAGGAGCAAGCCAGGTCTTCATATTTATAATGTATTCTGGAGAAGCGCCGGCCAAATCAGCGGAAAAGTCAACATTTTCGGCAACGAATTCGCCCACGGATGCCTCGCCGTAAGATTCAAAGACTTTAGTAAGGTAGGCGTACATCCCCAGCACTTCGGCCCCGGCCATAGTAAAGGGAAAATCAAATTTCCAGTCATCTCCTTCAGGTTCGGGGAATTTCCATCGTCTGGTCACATCCGGCACCGAAACATTAGCGGCCATCTTCGCCGGGTAAAGCGTAGAAAGGAATACCGTGGCCATAACGATCAAAGTGGAAGAGATTGCCGACAGAGACGAGTAGTTGAGGAACATTCCCTTAAGCCATTCAAAATGGGCCAGGGTTATGGTTAAGACCTGTCCCAAAAGATAGCCGGCCACCGCGCCAATAGTGGCGAAAACCGCCGCTTCGGCCAAAAACAGCGCCGCAATATGCTTGGGGGCCAAGCCCACCGAGGAATAGATGCCTATCTCCCGATAACGCTCGTGCACCGCACCCATCATAGTATTGAGCACGATGAAACCGGCGATGAGAACTGGAACCAGAAGCCCTTTGAGCCCGGACAAAGTTATGGCGCCGATAGAACTGTATACCACTACCTTGCCTGTTTCTCTATCTCCCTGGCCTACGAATACGGTCAACGAGACGCGCGACATAAAATCCTCAACCAGCGGGATGAAATCCTCCGTCTTAAAATTGGCCACAGCCACCGTCCCTACGCGTCCTCCCGCTTCCTTCAAGAACTCAAACGGCACTAACACTACCGTATTGGCCAAGAGATGCTTAAACGGCTCTATGGGCTCGGCCGCCGTCAAATTGGGGTTCTCTTTCTTTGCCTGGTCAATCTTGGCACTTTCCTGCACCGTATCCACGGGCGTAATTTTTTCATTATCCAGGTCTATGATAGCATCCATCTTGTTTATATCAAAAAGCCCTATCACCAGGAACTCTGAGCCCAGCATACGCACCTTGACCTTACCCACATCTTCTGGCTCTATCTTTAAATATTCCTCATTGTCCTCTTCAGCGGACTGAGCCTTCGGGTCATAGGGCATTATGCATACCTTCTCATCGCCAGGCTCGAACCAGCGCGAGCCCGGCGCATCCACCATAAATTCCGGAAGACCGCCCTCCGGGGCCCATAGTATCCTCTCTTCAGGCACCATACCAAAAAGGGCATAGGCGTCGCGCACTCCGGGCTTATCCAGAGAGTCAATCTTAACCTGGAGTCGGTCTCCATAAAGCCTTCCCATAAACCAGTTGCGAGGAATGACTGTGGCCTTATCCTGGAAAGCGCTCTGGAGATAAGAATGCACGGAATCCTGCAAACCTCGCCAGTTGCGGTCCCGCACCAGCATTCCCTCATAAGCCGGGCGATTTTCCCGGGCCATAGTGAAGAATTTAATGGAAGTCACCACTGAGGTAAACGATAACACCGTGAAGGTCAAAAGTATAAGCGTCACCGCGGTGAGAGTCGTGCGCACCTTGCGTTTGCGCAGATTATTAATTCCTAAGCCGATAGCCGCGAAGGTCGCCGAAAGCCGACCCACATCCGCTTCAAAAACCCCGGAAGTAGCCCGCTTCATCCTTTCCACTTCTTTTCCGAATTTGCCCATTATTATTATGCTTACCACCGCTCCCATAGCGAAGATGACAAACGCCAAAAATATTACATAGGGCGAAGTTGACAATCTAAAAGCCGGATGAATCCTATGCAGGATGAGGAAGACAGCAAAGAAAATCCCGGCGAAGCCGGCCATACGCGACCTTATGTCACGAAATCCAAAAAGCAGTCTCTCACAGAATAGCGAGAAGGGAAGCAGAAGAATGAAGTAGAAGACTATGCCTTTTACCGTATCGTTGGCCGTGCCCTTTACATCAGGGTAGGCGCGGGATTCCAACCCTAAGCCCTCGCGTGAAGCCGCTATGAACTTATCATACTGGCGCTGTTTCAGATGCTCTTCAGCCCTCTTCAAGGCCTGATAGGCCTCCTGGTGCAGAAGATTAATTTTCTGGTTTTGCACAGCGAACCTTGCCAGTTCCTTCATGCGCACATCATCGAGCACCCACATATCTATAGCGGCCTTATAGGAGGGTCTGGAGACGAGGCCTTCATCCACCAGGTAACCAACGCCCAGAGCCTTCATTTTGACCGTCTCGTCAATTTCCTCTGGCTCAAGCGGGTGCTCAAAATATTCACGCGGGGCGTTGGTAAGGAGATAGCGTATACCCAAGATGCTGGTGGACATAAAGATTTTGGCCCTCTGTCCGGGCTTGAGAAAGGCCACCGCTGCCTTGGTAGTTTTACCTTCTATGAGGCTCTGGTCTTTGACATAGTCCAACCCATACCACTGAGGGTCGGAATTATCCACTCCCAAAACGCTCATTGTGTCCAGGGCCGTGAGATATCGCGGGTCAATAATCTCAAAGATGCTCAAGCCCCGGCAGGGAAAGAGAACCTCCAGCATTTCGTTTTGCCACCAGCCCCAAGGAACCTTGATGGGATAAGTCTTATCGCCTTCGCCTCCGAGGTCCGGGGCAAAATTTATTTTGCCGGCCGGATTGAATTTGTAAGCCAGGATGGTATTTTCCTTGTCGTTGCGCATAATATCGAATCTGAATTGCCCCTTAAAGGAGCCGAAACTTATATCTATGTCTCTCACCCGGTATTCGCCACCAGGCCCGGCCAGAACCAGTTCTTTTATGACAGGCTCTGTGGTATAAACTTCGCCTTCTGGAATCCATCCGTCAGGCTTACGCTCCAAAAACAGCACATAAAAAGTCCAGAGCAAAGGCAGACATAGCACTGCGTATGCCAATCCTTTGAAAACCTTCTTGGCGCGCTCGGACATATCCTTTCTTATAGCCGTAATTAATCCTAAACCCATTGCCGCCAGAAGCAGTAACCCTATGCGAGCAAGTATAGAGCGAAGGCTTCGCCTCGGCCGCACTGTGAGTAGCACGGCTTGCCAGACACCATCATCACCCTTTTCCAATTCCTCTTCATACACGGCCTCACCCAGTGCGAGACGGACCTTCCCTTCGGTAATCTCATCCAGATCCTTAGCCCAGGCCGAAACCAGAACCCGTCGAGCATCGGCGGTAAGGCTCTCCGCCTTAAAACCTCTTGTCTCATCGCCGCCAGAAGGATTAGTTGAGCAGCTCTGATTTACCAGGAGGGTGCGCACGCCGGCCAGGGTCTTGAACTGTCCCCGCCGGTAGCACACAACTGCATCTTCCAGGGCTGCCTTGGGCACAAAGAAGTTCACCGACCTATCAAACTCTACCACATTTCCTCTAAGTTGGTGGCCCTTGTCCTCCAGGCTTAACTTGGTTTTGATGAATAATCCTTCATCGCGAGACGCGGCCAGAAGCAAGCCCACCACCGTCTGGACAGATTTGGTGAGGTTCCCTATATTGAGGAACTCTGGCCTATCCACAGGCGTATCCGTGCGCTCCCGCAAATCGTGTGGAGTGACCAGCGTTACCCCCTTATAGCCCACAAAGTTCACCGCCTCGCTGTCAAAGCCCAGTTCCGTGGCCATATAATCCTTCCAGGACCGTCCCATAGGAGAGACCGCATTTCGGTAGCGCGACTTCTCACCTTCTATGTCGTCAGGGAATATTTCCTTTGTATAGATAGCGAACCTTTTGGCAAAGTGAGCCAGGGTATTCCTGAGATAAGTATCCGTTTGCCAGTCAGGGGTATAGAAAATCCCCTGAGCCAGACAGGCCACCTGCTCCGTCCCGCTGGTGAGGTCCAGCCCAATAAATAGGTCAAAGTCCATTCTTCTCAAGGGCGGTATCTTCTCGCGGAAAAAGTCGCTTGTTCGGGCGTGGGAAAAGAGGAAATGATTAATCCCTTCCAGACCCTCAAAGTGGCCTGAACTGGCCATAAAAAGAATGGTATACTTGGGCCTAAATTTGCTGAAGGCCTGCATAACCTCCAGAAGTGCCGCCAGGCCTCCAGCCTGTTCGGCGCCGGCGGCAAGTCCAGGAACCACGGACATAGAATCGTAGAAACTCTCAATAACTATTAGCCGGTCGCTCCAACGCTCCTCAGAGCCCTCCTCTATCCTGGTTGGATCGCCGGGCAAAAACCCAAAGATGTTATATGTCTCGACCGTTTTCCACCTCATCCGCGCCTGGAGAAGCAGTGTATCTTTTTCGCTTTGGGCCAGCGCCATCAGGCTGGGCACATATTCCTTCTCCACCCAATAGCGGGGAAAATCCACCGGCACGGCCAGAAACTTGTCGTAGGCCTCACCTCGGGTTACCTTGCCGTTATCAAAAAAGATTACGGCCTTGGCGCCCAGCATACGGGCGTGCACGAAATTCTCGCCACAGTCAAAATCCATCAAACAAATACTACCATCGACCTTTTTGCCGTTAAACTCAAGCCACTCACCCCGGCCCCCGTAAATTAGATTACCACGAATGCCTTCCTGGGGAAGAGATGGGGTGCGAACCTGATTGGGCCACAGACAATAAAGCGGTATCTCCTCACTCGTAGCCAGCACCACCGCCTTCGCCTTTTCATCTATGGGGACAGTTACCGGCAGCGCCTCCCGCCAAACCCTGGCCCCGGGCACCCCTGAAAGACACTCTCGGAAATGCTGCTCCACAAACTCGCCCGCCTGGATATTTCCTTCATAGCCTGTAACCCGCCCTCTTAGTCTCCCATCTTTGGGAAAAGAGCAAATTTCTTCCACCAGGTCACGAATGCCAGATTCGCTTGTCTCGGACACCACGGCTTGAATTTCTTCCACATCCTCAACTATTCGCTCTGGGACCGGATGCCGAGGAGGCGGCGGAATCAGCTTCAGAATTAGTTTTTCATTTACTTTTGCCGGGTCGAAGATTGTCACGCTGGCAAGGAAAAGAAGTGATACTATTACAAGTACCAAGGAAAAAATACGCTTCATAAACTCACCTCCAACTACTACACTCACTCGTCATTCGCCATTCGAGTGACCAATGACCACTTTGGGTGACCTCGGACATATTTCTACCAACAAAGAAAATGCCTGTCAAGTTTTTTATATCTTTTTTTCTATCTAAAAAACGTCCCACGTCCGTCGTCTGCGGTCTGCAGTTTGCCGTCTGCAGTTTTTCGTCCCACGGCCCATAAAGGCCGCCCGTATGGTGCGGCCGACTGCCGGCCGCCGACGATTTTTATTCCGGCGCCCAAAAAGCCCTTTGACAAATGGAATCCGATAAATATAATCAAATCAGTTCTGCCTGCTGGCAAGTATTCGGTCAGACAGCCTGGCGGCCTGGTCGCCTTGGCGACCAGACCGGATGGGTCGCCGTCCCGGGCCGCCAGCACAACCGGAGGTGGCTATGAACGACCCAAAACTCATTCCCGAACCTCAAAGTCTCAAGAGAATGCCCGGGGTATATGAATGGACTGCCAGGACTCCTATAGTCCTTGCCCCTGAAAGTCTTCAGGAGGACCTCTTTGCCGCAGCGCTTCTTCAAAACGCTTTTGGCGGCAAAAATCCTATCCTGAAGGCCACCCCAGACGAGCATATACCGGGCGCGATACATTTCCGCTATGTTGAGAAAAGCGAGCGCTTGGGACCGCAAGGCTATTTATTGGTCATCGAGCCTAAAGGGATAACCCTCAGCGCCTCCACTGCGCAGGGCATCTTCTACGGCGTCCAGACGCTTATTCAACTCGTAAACCAATTCGGCAAACGCCTGCCTGGCCTGAGCATCCGAGATTTTCCCGATTTTCCGGTGCGCGGAGTCTATCACGATGTTTGCCGGGGCCGCGTGCCTAAACTTCAGACTTTACTGCATTTGGTTGAGGAACTGGCCTCCTACAAGATTAATATGCTTCAACTTTATGTGGAACATACCTTCTCCTTCAGAAAACATCCCAAGATTGGCCGGGGGGCCTCTGCCCTTCTTCCGGAAGATATGCTCCGGCTGGATGAACACTGCCGCAAATACCACATCGAACTTGTCCCCTCTTTGCAATCCTTCGGCCATATGTCTAAAATCACCAAATGGAAAGAATATCGGCACCTGGCTGAGGACGATGGCCAACTTAAATATCATCCTGAGGCGGAGATGGCCCGACGCCGTCGTCTGCGCGGCTGGACGCTCTCGCCGGCCGTGCCCCAAGTCTATGATTTCCTGGATGAACTATATGCGGAATTCCTGCCGCTTTTCAGTTCCACTCGTTTTAATGTCTGCTGCGACGAGACCTGGGACCTGGGCTGGGGCAAATCATACGAAATAGCAAAACGCCGCGGCCTCGGCCGGGTCTATCTCGACCATATCCTCAAAATTCGCCGGCTCGCCGCCAAATACGGCAAGACTATTATGTTCTGGGGTGACATCATCCTCAAATACCCGGAACTTATCCCAAAGATTCCCAAGGATACTATCCTCCTCAACTGGGGCTATGAAAAAGAGCATAACTTCTCCACCTGCGCTGCCTTCAAAAAGGCCGGCGTACAGTATTATGTTTGCCCCGGCACTTCCTCCTGGAATAGCATCTTCCCCCGCATGGATAACGCCTGCGCCAATATCCTTCGTTTCGCCCGGGCCGGAAAGCGTTTCAGTGCTTCAGGGCTTCTCAATACTGACTGGGGCAATGGCGGCCACTATAATCTCCTTTCTTTCAGTTGGCACGGCTTGCTCTATGGAGCGGAGAAGGCCTGGAAGGTGGCCGCCAAAGACGACTCCTTTGACGAACGCTTTGGCCTCCAGTTTTTCGGCGACCCCAGCGGAAGAGTGGGAAAGGCCGTCCGCCGTTTGGGAAATACCAACCTGGATATCGGCCTTCCCCGAAGAAATGTCAGCGTCTTGATGTATATCTACTTTGAACCTTTCGCTCAAGGCGAGTGGCAATATAAAGCAAGCGTTCGCAACCTGAAGAAGGTATTGCGAAGTGCCCAAAAGGCACGCGAGGTCTTTGACGTCACCAAGCCAAGTTCGCGGGCCAGGCGGCAGGACTTGGCTGAATGCATCTTTGCTGCCGATACCACAATGCACACGGCAAAAAAGGCGCTTCTGGCCAAGCGACTGCGGCGGACGGCTAAAATCGACCGAGGCATTAAAGATGAAATCAGTGCTCTGCGCCGTGAACTGAAGCATCTTCGCCGCAGGTTCCAGGAACTATGGTTTGCCCGTAACCGCCGAAGCGAAATTAGCATCACACTGAAAAAAATCGACCGCGCGCTCGTTAGCCTGGCCAAGTATCGTCATTAGTCATTGGTCACTCGTTATTGGTCCCGTAGTCCCTACGGACCAGGCTGGCTGCCGCCGTAGGCGGCCGAGGCAGAATGGTCGCCTCTGGCGACGACGAGCCAGCCTACGGTGATTTCGAATGACGAGCGACGAGGGGACCGCATTTTGCCTGACCGTCTCAAAGTCTTTAATTCCAAGGAAAAGCGCTCATTTCTGGGCCAGATGCTCTATTGCCTGGAGCGAGGCCTCGCCCATAGAGGCTTTGAGTCCGGGGAAAAAATCAAAACCACTATCAAGACCAGGAAAGAGGCCCGGGCCCGACAGACTTATCTGCGCCAAAAATTCCTGGAAAGTCTGGGGCCTTTCCCCCGCCGTGCGCCCCTTAAAGCAAAGACTGTCGCTACCATTCATCGCCAGAGTTTCAAGGTAGAGAAGATAATTTTCCAGAGCCGCCCCAATTTTTTGGTCACCGGCATCCTTTATGTGCCTAAAGGACGCCGCTTCCCTCAGCCGGGCATCCTCTTCCCCTGCGGCCATAAGGAAGAGGGCAAGGCCGGGGACACCTACCAGATGGCCTGCATCGGCTTAGTGGAGCGAGGATATGTAGTCTTCTGCTACGACCCCCTGGGCCAGGGAGAGAGAAAGCAGTATTTTGACCAGAATGGAAAACCTTTCAAAGGCCCTACTGCTGAGCATAGCTTCGCTGGCGTCCAGACGCTTCTTACGGGAGTGAG
>Ga0111219_1003_pt1 | contig 15453 bp, 17 predicted proteins | sample DeeMarSWOR152_54_FD_80368 | JGI IMG/M metagenome (GOLD analysis project Ga0111219, IMG submission 80368) | Planctomycetes bacterium DG_23
TCGAATGGCGCCTTGCCTGCCGGCAGGCAGGGATGACGAATGACCAGTGACGGTGAAACTTTAGTGATTTATTCCACCGGCTTTCCTAAGAGGCTGATGAGTTTCTGCTTACCCTCCTCCATCAGTTCCCGGGTTCTGCCTTCGAGATTTAGCCGCAGCAGTGGTTCAGTATGCGACTGGCGCACATTGAACCACCAGTCCTCGTATTCTACGGTGATGCCGTCCATAAAGTCCTGTTTGCCGTCGGAGAATTTCCGGGTGAGTTCCATTATCATCGCGGCCTTATCCTCCACCTCAAAGTTTATCTCGCCCGTGGCAAAGTAACGATTTAATGGGGCAATAATCTCGGAGATGGGCCTCTCAGCCTTGCTCAGAAGATTGAGAACCTTGATGAGGCCGATAGACGCCGAGTCGCAGTAGAAATTATCGCGAAAATAATAATGACCGGAAAGTTCGCCGGCAAAGGCGGCGGATTTTTCCCTGAGCGCGGCCTTCATAAAGGCGTGGCCCACCCGCCCTTTTAACGGGATGCCGCCACTTCGCTCAATCTCCTCCTTTACCGCCCAACTGGAACGCACATCGTAGATTATCCTCGCCCCCGGCTCTTTGGCCAGCACCTCCCGGGCAATGAGTGCGGTAATAAGGTCGCTGGAGATAATCTCGCCTCGCTCATCTATATAGGCGCAGCGGTCGCAGTCACCGTCTAAGGCCACGCCCAAATCCGCCTTCGCTTCTTTCACCCTGGCCCGCAGGTCGCGCAGGTTTTCATATTTGAGGGGATTGGCCTCGTGATTAGGGAAGGTGCCGTCAAGTTCGAAATATAGGGGGATGGTCTGGCAGGGGAGTTGGTCAAAGATAAGCGGGATTTCCAGCCCGCCCATCCCATTTGCCGCATCAATGACCAGCTTGAGCGGCGCAATGTCTTCGGCGAATTTGAGAATATGCTTTTTGTAATCCGCGGCTATATCTTTCTTGCTTACCGAGCCTTTTTTGGCCGCCGGCTCAAATTTGCCGGAAGTGGCTATTCTTTCAATTTCCGGAAGGCCGGTTTCCTCGCCGATGGGGCTGGCTTCGTGCCCAGAGACCTTGAAGCCGTTATATTCTTTAGGATTGTGCGAAGCGGTTATCTGAAGCCCGCCGTCAAAGCCATAGTTGGCAGTGGCGAAATAATTTCCCGGCGTGGAAGCAAGGCCAATATCCACCGCATCACTTCCGGCCTCAAGTATCCCCTGGATAGTTGCCTCAGATATGGAAGGGGAGGAAAGGCGCATATCGCGGCTAACCACCATTTTTTTTGCGCCCAGAAACTGTGCCGTGGCCCGGCCGATCTTTCGCGCCAGTTCCTCATCAAGTTCATCGGGCCCGGTCGCCCTGGCGACATAAATTCCCCGAATATCATAGGCCTTAAAAATTCCCATCCACTTCTCCTTTCAAATCAGAAGCACAAGGACCGCAAAGCCGTCGTAGGCTGGGTCGTCCCTGACCCAGCCCTGGCGGGCTCGGGGACGAGCCCGCCTACGAAGTCTTTTCTTCCGTGCTTCAGCCCGCCCCTATGGGGCAGATGCGACCCGTGCTGCCCGAAAGGGCGCCGTGTCTTCGCGCTTCGCCCACGAAGCCGTGTCAAAAAATAGGATGAGACTAATTATATTTTTCCTCGCCTTGGGGTCAAGAAGAAAGGCCGCCAAAATAAAACTAAAAGGTTGACACCATAGGGCCAAAATGGTAAAATTTTTTGGAAAGTGACAAGGTCTAATTTGCTGTATAAGAAAAATCAAACTGCGCTAATTGACGGAGGAGAATCAATGAGTAGGGCCCGTGTTCTTTTTGCGATTTTGATTGTCGTATGCCTGGGCCTGTTTGGTGTGGGCCCTGGCGAAGAAGGATTTGGGAGCAAAGCCAATGCTCAGGATGAGGGGCTCGGGTTTTATTCGTCCGATGTGTGGACGCTTGACCACGAGGGAGTCCCGGTGCGTTCCATCGCCTTTTCGCCGGATGAGAAACTCCTGGCCACGGCACTTGAAGATGGTTCCACGAAAATCTGGGATGCGGGAAAAGGCGCACTTCTTAGGACGCTTGAGGGGCACAGTGAACCGGTGCTTTCCCTCTCTTTCTCTCCGGGTGGTGAATATCTCGCCTCAGGCTCTGCCGATGGCGCGGTCAAGGTCTGGAAAGTGCGGGAGGCAAGATGCCTTTATACCTTTGAAGGTCATAAGGCCGCGGTGAAATCACTCGCCTTTTCCCCGGACGGGAAACTCGTGGCCTCTGGCTCAGAAGATAAAACCGTGAGGATTTGGGACCTGGAGCGGGGAAAGTGCCGGCGCGTCATTGAAGAACATACAGGTGCGGTGAATGCGCTTGTGTTCTATCCAGATGGCAGCCGTCTGGTCACTGCAGGCGAGGATATGAGGGCGATGCTCTGGCTTCCGGGCAACTGGCCCCTTTTTCGGGAACTCACAGGCCATAGGGCCGCGATAAATTCTCTCTGGGTCTCGCCAGATGGCAATCGCCTTGCCTCGGCCTCAGGCGATGGAAAGATTATATTCTGGGATGTGCCTAATGGGATGCCCACGAGCACACTCGGTCTCAAGCCCAGCGTAAATTCCATAACCTTCTCACCGGATGGCAAGGCTCTGGTGGCCGCGGCCTCCAGCAAGAACATCCCGGTGTGTGATGCCAAAACGGGAAGGGTCATCCGGGTGCTTGAGGGGCACGAGGAGGAGGTGACTTCGGTATTATTTTCCCCCAAGGGAAGGCTTCTGGCCTCAGCCTCCAGAGACGGGAAGGTGAACTTGTGGGAGGTGAAGTGGCGAAATAAACTTACCGTCTGGGGCCGCCAGGAAGACCGAATTAACTCAATCTCTTTCTCGCCTGATGGCAGGTTCCTTGCTCTGGGCTATCTCCGAACGGATGAAGTTCGGTTACTGGATATGCGCACGGGCAGAGTTACAAAAGTCCTGGAAATGGATGAACGAGGCAGAATCAGCGTCCGTGGCACTTGCCTGCGCTTTTCTCCAGATGGGAAGATACTGGCAGTAGGTGGCTTCCGGGCAAAATCGGAATATGACCCTGAGTTTGGCACCAGGGTCCTGCAGGATTTTAAAGGGATAATAATACTCTGGGACGGCGAAGAGAAAAGAGAACTCCCGGAGGTGGATATGCCAGGTAAGAATTCTATTGGAGTTACCTCGCTTTCTTTCTCTGCTGACGGGAGGCTCCTGGCGGCAGGCTATGACGGCGGCCAGGTCAGGATATGGGATGTGGCGGAAGAAAAGTGCCTCTGGACTTTCACGCTGCCGTTTAAGGACCTGGGGATGGTTCGCTCCGTTCCGGTTTCCCTGTCGCCGGATGGCCATTTCGTGGCTGCCGGCGGTAGGAATTGGAAAGAGTTAGAAAATTCGCCGGTGATGGTCTGGGATGTGATAACCGGGGAAGGGCCTAAGTTGCTCAGGGGACTGGGAACGCCGATGAACAGCATCTCTTTTTCACCCGACGGGAGCACGCTGGTCGCCAGCGGTTACAGTGGGAACACAATATTCTGGGATGTGGCCACCTGGCGCAAAGTGCGTACGATGAGGCCTGGCAGCTCTCCGGAGATGGCCTTCTCGCCGGACGGCAAACTCCTGGCCACAGCCACTGGCTTTGGCGGGGGAAAAGCAAAGGGCAAGGTGTCACTTTTTGATGTGGAAAAGGGAAGGTTGATTAAGGTACTGGGCGAAGGCGGCCATCCCCCTGGCGCTTTGGCCTTCTCGCCGGATGGGGCGACCCTGGTCGTGGTTTATAACATATACGAAGCAAAACAAATGGCAAGAGGAACCCGCTTCATCCGCAAGGAATCCTATCTGGGCCTCTGGTGGCTTCCGGGCTGTCTGGACCAGTGGCCACCGGAGTAAGAGATAAGAAGGGCAATAAGCGGGCTCAAAATATACGCCCAAAAAGCAGGGAAGAGCGAATCCTCTGAGATTGATTATGGCCGAGAAAAAGCCCGATAAATTCAGGCGGTGGATGATAGCCAGTTTCTTCCTCATCCCCCTTTTGCTTTTCGGAAGCATCGGGGTCTATTATGCTTACGAGCCGGTGAAGATGCGGGTGGTTGTTCGGCTCCTTGCCTATGACAGGACCCGTAATTGGGCCCGGGAGGAAATTTTGGATGCGGGCGAGAAGGCCCTTCCTTATCTAATAGGTGGTTTTGCAAATAAGAATGAACGAGTGCCGCGATTCCAGATATAAAGATTTTTATGTGGACAAGACCATTCCTCAACTTGCCCAGGCCCTCAAGTCTAAGAACGCAAAGGTGCGCGGCTCTTCGGCTGAGGCCTTCTCTCTACTTGCAACCCGGGAACTGGGGGGCAGATGGGGGTGGTCTTGCATAATTGAAATCCATTCCAACCCCCCGGTCGAGCTCAAGGTGGGTGCGGCACAATTCTTGCGGTTCCTCCGTGAAAATAGCGTGATGCCTCAGTTGGTGGGACTCCTTTGCGACCCGGAAGAGGCCGTCCGCGAAAGCGCCGTGGAGGCTATGGAGAAGATAACTGGCGAGTCTTTTGGGGACTTCGCTTCTGCGGCCTCCAATGCCCAGCGCCAGAAAATCATCCAGAAATGGCTGGACTGGTGGGAAGAAAATAAGGAGGAATACAAAATAGCCAGAGAGCGAGACCAATACGACGAAAAGCCCTGAAAGTTCGTGTCTGATTATTTTTTGGGAAGATAGGTTTGAGACGGAAATTATCTGTGCTCGGCGATTCTGAGGCGGTTGAGGGCGCGGGAAAGCGCGGCCTGGGCGCGTTCTATATCGGTTTCTTTGGTAGGACGGGCGAGACGCTCTTGGGCGCGGCTTCTGGCGGCCTGGGCACGCTCCACATCTATCTCATCGGCAGGCTCTGCGGTTTCGGCCAGGATGACCACGCTGTCCGGCCGGGCCTCCACAAATCCCCCGGAAGTGGCCAGATGCTCAAGTTTGCCAACGGAATGAATCCTTATCTCGCCCACCTGTAGGCCGGAAAGAAGCGGGATATGACCTTCTTCAAAACCCATTTCCCCGGCTGCGCCCGGCACCACCACCAGGTCGGCTTCGGTTTCCATTAAGACTTTTTGCGGGGTGACCAGTTTGATTTTTATAGGCATCTACGCCTCTTTGTCGTCGGCCGTTGCCGCTTTGTCGTTAGCGGTTGACGGTCTACTCTTTGCGGTTTTCCCTTCGCTATCGGCTGCCTGGGCGCGCTTCGCATCCTGAGGATGCTTCCCTCGACCCTGAGGGGTCTCGGGACGAGGACCCTGAAGGGCAGCATCCGAAGGGCCGGGCTGCTGGGCTTCCTTCTCTTCCCTCTGGGCCGCCTCTTCTATCGTCTCCACGCCAAATTCCTTGGCCTTCTGGTGGACATCGTCTATTTTGCCGGCGAGGTAAAAGGCCTGCTCCGGAATTTCATCCATCTCTCCGGAGATGATTTTCTTAAAGCCGGCCACGCTCTCCTCTTTGGTCACATACTGACCCTCGGTGCCGGTGAATACCTCGGCCACGAAGAAGGGCTGGGTGAGGAAGCGGTCGATTTTCCTGGCCCGACTCACGATGAGTTTATCCTCTTCGGTGAGTTCGTCCACGCCCATAATGGCGATGATATCCTGCAGATCCTTGTAACGCTGCAGGATTTGCTGGACTTCGCGGGCTACCTGGTAATGCTCCTCGCCCAATACATTGGGGTCCAGGATGCGCGAGGCCGATTCCAGCGGGTCAACAGCCGGGTAGAGGCCGGCCTCAAAGCGGTCTTTGGAAAGCACCACGGTGGAATCAAGATGGGCGAAGGTGGTGGCCGGGGCCGGGTCGGTTAAATCAAAGGCCGGCACATAAATGGCCTGAAAGGAAGTAATGGAGCCTTCGCGAGTGGAGGTGATGCGCTCCTGCAGTTCGCCCATTTCCGTGCCCAGGGTGGGCTGATAGCCCACGGCAGAAGGCATACGGCCCAAGAGCGCGGAGACCTCGCTTCCGGCCTGGACGAACCTGAAGATATTATCTATGAAAAGAAGCACATCCTGCTCTTCCTCATCGCGGAAATATTCGGCCACGGAAAGCCCGGCCAGGCCTACGCGAAGCCGTGCGCCCGGGGGTTCGTTCATCTGGCCGAAGACAAGCGCGGTCTTTTCCAGCACCTTGCGCTCTTTCAGTTCCAGCCAGAGGTCGTTACCCTCGCGGGAACGCTCCCCCACTCCGGAAAAGACGGAGATGCCGCCGTGTTCAATGGCGATATTGCGTATGAGTTCCATAATGAGCACGGTCTTTCCCACGCCGGCGCCGCCGAACATACCGGCCTTACCGCCCCTGGTGCAGGGGCAAAGGAGGTCTATAACCTTGATGCCGGTCTCCATTTGTTCGGTGGAGGTGCCCAGTTGTTGCAGTGGAGGCGCGGGGCGGTGGATGGGATAGCGCTTCTTGGTTTTAATGGGGCCGAGTTCATCGGTAGGCTCGCCAATCACATTCATTATCCTGCCCAGGGTCTCAGTTCCTACGGGAACGCTAATGGGTGCGCCGGTATTCTCAACCTCCATCCCTCGCACCAGGCCTTCGGTGGGGCTCATAGCCACGGCGCGCAGGCTGTTTTCGCCCAAATGCTGGGATACCTCCAGCACCAGGTCTATGTCCCGCTTTTTATCAGTTATGCGAAGTGCGGTGTATATTTCCGGAAGTTCCTCGGTGTCAAATTCCACATCCACCACCGGGCCGATGACCTGCTGGATGCGGCCCTTTTTGCCCCTTTCAGAGAGCCCGGCTTCTTTGGCTTGTGAAACTGCTGGTTTTATTGTCTTCTGTGGGGGTTTGGCCTTTTTGGCTTGCGGAACTTTCCGCTTCCTTCTTTTCTCTTTTGTCTCGGTCTTTTTGGCGGCCATAACTTCTCCTTATAATCTTCCTTTTTTAAGGGCCTCCGCGCCCGAGGTAATATCCAGAAGTTCCTTGGTGATGGCTGTCTGGCGGGCGCGGTTATACTGCAGGCTGAGTTCCGTAATGAGGTCGGCGGCATTATCCGTGGCGCTATCCATAGCCATCATGCGGGCCGCATGTTCACTGCAGGAGTTCTCCAGCAGCAGCCGATAAAGTTCCACGGCCAGGAAACGCGTGAGAAGCGCCTCGGTTACCGCAGGTCTTGAAGGCTCGTAGATATAAATCTCTTCTTCGCCGGTTTCCGCCTCCTTTTCTTCCTCCTTCCCGGCAATGGGCGAGGCAGGTCGGCGAGACTTCAGGGTATTCAGAAGTTCCTCGCTACTTAAAGGCAATAGCGTGCTTAAAGTCACCTGCTGAACCAGGCCGGAAACGAAATGGGCGGAGATGATTTGGATTTGGTCGGCCTCGCCGGAAAGGAAAAACTCTCTGAGTCTCTCGGAAATAGTGCTTACCAAGCCGTAGCCCAGTTGGTCATAAATATCGGTGAAATTAGCCAGGATGGGAAATTCTTGACGACGGAAAAAGATGAAACCCTTTCTGCCGATGAGAATGAGTTTTTTCTCTCTGGCCTCGGAGGAAGCGAGGACTTCCCGGGCGCGGCGGATGATATTGGTATTAAAGGCACCGCAGAGGCCCTTATCCGCGGTGAGCACGACTAAGGCCAAAGAGTTAACCGGGCGCGGTGAAAGCAGAGGATGGGCTTCTTCGTCCTGGGCAGTTGACAAGTAGCGGATGAGAAGCGATAGCGTCTCGTCGGAATAAGGCCGGAAGGCAAAAAGGGCCCCCTGGGCCTTACGGAGTTGAGTGAGGGCTACCATCTTCATTGCCCGGGTAATCTCCCGGATGCCTTCCACCGAGCGGATGCGGCGGCGAATTTCCCTGGTAGTGGCCAAGTTATGCTCCTACAGCCTTCTCACTTCTCCAAAAATCCCGTAGGCGGGCTCATCCCCGAGCCCGCCTATTCGGGGTCAGGGACGACCCCGAATACGATTATGAAAAGCCAACCGCAAAGGACGCCAAGAGCGCAAAGAAGAAATACTTTTTTTTCATCCCTTCTTGTCGCTTTGCGTGCTTGGCGCTCTTTGCGGTTCAAGTTTTTCTTTTTTCGGTTTTGCTTCGTGCGGTTTCTGTGGGGCCTGGGGCTGGGGAACCGATGGTTTCTTTTCTTTTTCTTCTTTCTCTGGTTGTTTTTTTGGTTTGTCTTCCTTTGGTTTTTCTCCCTCAGGTTTTTGGGCTTCTTCGGGTCTCTCTTTCGTTGCTTTTTCCCCTTCGGGCGCAGCCTTTTCTTCTTTGGGTTTTTCCCCTTCTTTAGGCTTCTGAACAGGCGTTTCTTCCTCTTTTTTCAGTTTTTCTTCTTCAACCTCGGCCTCTTCGCTCACTGCGAACATCTTTTTGAATCCCTTTATGGTTTCGGTGAGGCTCTTTTGAAGTTCGTCTGAGAGTTCTTGTTTCTTTTTAATCTCTTTAAGGACTTCCGGCTTTTCTGTGCGCACGAATTGCAGGAGTTCGCGTTCAAAGCGACGCAGGTCCTCCACGGGAAGGTCGTCCACCAGCCCCTGCACCCCGGCGAAAACAATCATCACCTGTTCTTCCACGGGCATAGGGACATATTGTTCTTGCTTCAGCAGTTCGGTGACCCGCTCGCCGCGGGCGAGTTGGGCCTGAGTGGCCTTATCCAGTTCCGTGCCGAACTTGGCGAAGATGGCCAGTTCACGATATTGGGCGAGGTCGAGACGCAAGCGGCCGGCAACTTGCTTCATCGCCTTCACCTGGGCGTTGGAGCCAACGCGGGAGACAGAAATCCCCACATTTATGGCCGGGCGTATGCCTTGATAGAAGAGGCCGCTTTCCAGGAATATCTGACCATCGGTGATGGAGATGACATTGGTGGGGATATAGGTGGAATAATCGCCCTCTAATATCTCCACGATGGGAAGCGCGGTCAAGGAGCCGCCGCCCAGTTTATCGGTGAGTTTTACCGCCCGCTCTAAAAGTCGGGAATGGAGATAAAATATATCGCCGGGATACGCCTCGCGGCCCGGAGGCCGGCGAAGGAGAAGCGAAATCTGGCGATAGGCCTGGGCGTGTTTGGAGAGGTCGTCGTAGATGACGCAAGCGTGTTTGCCCTCTTCCATAAACTCTTCGCCCATAGCGCAGCCGGCATAGGGGGCGATATATTGTAATGAGGCCGGCTCGCTGGCCGAGGCCGTGACCACGATGGTGTAATCCATACATCCATACTTTTCCAGCACATCAATCACCTTGGCCACGGTGGAGCGCTTCTGGCCGATGGCCACATAGATGCATATACAGTCGCTATCTTTTTGATTTATGATGGTATCTACAACGAGAGCGGTCTTTCCAATCTGGCGGTCGCCGATGATGAGTTCGCGCTGGCCTCTTCCGATAGGGGTGAGGGCATCTATGGCCTTGAGGCCGGTCTGCAGGGGTTCCTTGACCGGCTGGCGCTTGACGATGCCCGGGGCCACGCGCTCTATGTTGCGGAACTTATCCGTCTTTATCTCTCCGCGGCCATCCACCGGCTGGCCCAGGGCATTCACCACCCGGCCCAGAAGCGCTTCGCCCACGGGCACCTGCACAATTCTCCCGGTGCGCTTGACAATATCGCCCTCTTTTATGCCCTGGTCCGAGCCTAAAAGCACCACGCCGATATTGTCCACTTCCAGGTTGAGCGCCATACCATAGGTGGGACCGGGCAACTCCAGCAGTTCGCTGGCCATAACATTTTCAATCCCATAGACCCGGGCGATGGAGTCTCCCACTTCGAGCACCCGACCCACTTCGGCTATATCTATTTTTTCTTCCAGGCCTTCAATCTCTCGCCTGATTATGTCGCTTATCTCATCCGGGCGAAGTTCCATAGTAGTCTCTCCACACCTTTCATCCCAGACTCCGGGCGAAGCGTCGCAGCCTGCCTCTCACGCTTCCATCAAGAATCAGGTTTCCCATATGAATAAGCACGCCGCCCAAAAGCCCCTCATCTACCCTGCTTTCTAAGGAGATTTTCTTTCCCTTAAGGCCGGAAAGGGTTTTCTCAAGTTCTCGGGCTTGCCGCGCAAGAAGGGGATAAGCGGTATAGACGGTAGCCTGCACCAGGCCCTGGTCTTCCTGGTAAATGTGCGCAAACTCTTGCGTAATCTCCTGAATAAGAGAAAACCGCTTTCTTTTTATAAGAAGACGGGCGAAGTTCTCCACTTCCTTGGGCAGAGATAAGGCCGAAAGCGCCTTATCCAGAACCGCGAGTTTCTCCCCTTCTTCAAATAAAGGGCTTTTCCAGAAAGGGAAAAGTTCTTTCCTGCCCAGGGCTTCGGCAAGGGCATTAAGTGATTGGAAAAAGTCTTCTTCTTTGCCTTTATCCCGGGCCACTTCCCAGAAGGCCTGCGCATAACGCCGGGCGATTATATTTTCCCGCATTATTTATATCCTGCCATAGCGCTGCTATAGAATACGCCGTAGGTTCACAATTTTCTTTCGTTATCCCGTAGGCGGGCTCGTCCCTCGAGCCCGCCTCTATCGGCCAATCCGGCTGGGTGCCGCCTACAGCGGCCGAGGCAGAATGGTCGCCTATGGCGACGACGACCCAGGCCCACGCGTTTTTTACAACTCCCTTTTCTCTTTGAGGTCACTGAGGAATTCATCCACCAATTTCTGGTGGGTTTTCTTATCAATCTCCCGGGCCAGGATTCTTTCGGCGAGATTTGAGGAAATTTCACCGATTTGCTGAGAGAGTTTCTTTCTGGCCTCAGTTTGTTGGGCGGCGAGTTCTTCCTGGGCGCGCTGAAGCAGGGCTTCAGCCTGGCCTTTGGCCTGAGTGAGAATCTTTTGTGATTCTTCAGAGGCCAGGCGCCGGCCNTGTTCAATTAAATCGGAGCGTTCTTTTCGGGCCTCGGCCATTTGTTTGGTGTATTCAGAGAGCGTGGCCTCGGCCTTCTGGCGTGCCTCTTTGGCAGAATCCAGGTTGCCCTTTATCCTGTGGGCNCGTTCATCCAGGAAGTCTGTAACCCGCTTCCACAGAAACCGCTGCAACAGCGCCACCAGGATGAGGAAGTTGAGGAGCACAAAAGGGGTGGTGGCATTGGGCCCAATGATACTCCCCCGCCCATAGACCTTAATCTCCCGTCCTTCCAGGTCATTTTCCACCAGGAGATTGTATTTGGCCTGGTCAATAAGTTCGCCCTTATAGATTTTGCCCCCGGTAACAGGCAGCGCTATTTCCTCGCCTGCTTCCAGATTCTTTCCCACCAGGTCTGGGGAAATTTCCCGCTTTCCCCAAAACCGCGCCACATTTATGAAAAAGATGATGAGAAAGACCACATAGAGATAGCAGAGCAGTCTCAGGACAGAGATATTTTTGGAGCCGAACCTCACTATAAATACCTCGGCAAAAAGATACTTTATTTTTCTCGTCAGAGTTTAGCCACGAAGATGAGAATGAGAGCAATGACCAGCGAATATATTCCCGTGGATTCGGAGACGGCCTGGCCGATGAGCATAGTGCGGGTGAGAAGGCCCGCCTGTTCCGGCCGTCTGGAAATGCCATCGCAGGCCCTACCGCCGATATATCCCTCGCCTATGGCCGGGCCGATGGCCCCGATGCCCATAGCCACCCCTGCGCCAAAAAGGGCTGCCGCCCTCACAATCGCCGGTGCCAATTCCTTTATCGCATTTGCATCCATATATTCCCCCTATCTAAATGGCAAATATCAAAATAAGACTTACCAGAAGCGCATAAACGGTGGTGCTTTGACTTACCGCCTGCCCGATAACCATAGTCAGAGTAACCCTGGAAGAGGCTTCCGGCTGACGGGCAATACCGGAGGCGGCATCAGCACTCACTATGCCCGCGCCCACCCCGGTGCCCAGCCCGGCAAAGCCGGTGGAAAGCCCGGCAGCCAGAAGGCCGAAGACCTTGGGCAAGGCAGCAGTGAACGAAATGAGCACCAGAAAAATCGCCACCAGAAGGGCAAAAATGCCGGAGGTCTCGGCGATGGCCTGGCCGATGAGCATATTCCTCAGGATATTACCACTTTCGGCCGGCTGACGATTCATACCCATAGCCGCATGGCCGGCGGTATAGCCTTCACCCAGTGCCGCGCCCACCGCCCCCAGGCCCATACAAAGCGCCGCCCCGCTGTATGCGGCCATCTTCACATAAAAAGGGTCCAGGGCTTCCACCGCTTTCACTCCTCCACTATGGCCACCGCAGTATAACTCATTGCCAGTATGGCAAAGACAAAGGCCTGCACCGTGCCTATGAATAACCCAAAAAAGCCGTTAATTAATATGGGAATGACCAGGAGAAAGGCCTGGATGGGACCTCCAAGCAGGCAATACCAGAACTTACTTGTTATGGCCAAAGAGCGCGCGCCCCAGAGTGCAATTATGAGTATCACCGCGCCGCCGAAGATATTGCCGAAAAGACGAAAGTGGATAGAGATGAGTTGGCCCAGCCGACCGAAAAGATTGATGGGTATCATAAGCGGGGCCAGAAAATAGGGCTGAGCGTAGCCCTTGAGATAGCCCCAGAGCCGTTTGATGCGCATCTCCGAGCCGTGCACTAAAAATAAAACCAGAATCACCAAGGCCAGTTCGGTATTATAATCGCTCGTGGGCGAGATAAATTTAGGGATAGGCAAGCCAAGGATGCGGAAGTGCGGGATGGGCAGGATGCCAATAATATTGGAAAGCCAGATGAACAGGAAAAGCGTGCCTATAACGGGCAAATATCTTCTGCCCCTTTCTTTCCCGAATGTCTGAGTCAGGATATTGTCAAAGAATTCCACGATGATTTCCACCAGGGCCTGAAGCCGTCCGGGAACCATCTTCAAGCGCCGGGTGGCCAGGTAAAAAATGATTATCAGGATAAATGAAACCACTAAGGACATAAAGATGGTGGCATAATTGAAATCCAGGCCCCAGACCCTGACCGGCAGTGGTGGTTTAATCTCCATATTTCGGCTCTCTCCCGCTCGCTCTATCTATAAATATGCCGACCACCATAACCGCATTCACCAAAAAAAGCCCCAGCACACAGGCTACCGCATTTATCAGCCCGCTTCTGGCAAGAGCGATAACCGCTATCCCCATAAGCCCGTATCTGAAAAAAAAGCGGCTCACGGCATATCTTTTTGCGCCGTCTTTGTCCATCCTGGCCAACTTCAAAAGTCCCCTGGCCCTCATCCTGAAAACCAGGATGCTTATGGCAAAGCCCATAAGAAGCCCCAGCAATATGCGCATCATATAACTGGGCCAGAAGGGTAGAAACAAGAAAGCCGCAAATAGAATCAAGGCGGCAACTTTCAGCGCCTTCTGTTGAGTCTGAGCGTAGAACTTTTCGAACTCGTCCATCTCAAATTCCGTTAAACTTTCGCTTTATTTCAGGACCTTAATGATAATCCTATAGGCCTGATATAGGCCGGCCAGAACGCCCAGGATGATAAAGCCCACCAGGAAAAGGGATGTGGGATAAAGATACTTATACGCCAGCCAGCCAAAAAGAACTCCTGCCAAAACCGAGCCCACCACCACCCAGCCAATGCCTAAAACCTGCAGGGTGCCAAAAATCCCCTGACGCTGATTTTTTCCTTCTTTCATAGATGAGCCGTAGGCGGGCTCGTCCCTGAGCCCGCTGCAAAGAAAGATCCCGGCTGGGTCCGGGACGACCCAGCCCTACGGCGGTGTTTGAGGGAGTTGAGCACCGTAGTCGGGGTCGTCCCTGACCCCGACAAATCTTGATAATACTTCGCTTGCCACGTTTTGTCAACACATATTTGTTAGCGATTTCACAATTCTAACCCTGCATCCCTGGCCGAGATATATTTTCCCTTTAGCGCTGAGGTTCTTAAAAAAGACTTGATAAAAAGGGCCTTCTATGATAAGATTTTTGTAAAATTAGACCTTAAGGGAGGCACAGATGAAAATACAAGGCACAACTATTCTTTCGGTAAGGCACAAGGGCAAGGTGGCCATAGGCGGAGATGGTCAGGTGACCATCGGCGAGACTGCGGTAAAGCATAAGTCCAGGAAGGTGCAGCGCCTGGCCGATTTCAAGGTGGTGGTGGGCTTTGCCGGTGCGGCTGCCGATGCCTTGAGCCTTATGGAGCGTTTTGAGGCCAAACTCAAAGATTTCCAGGGCAATATGCCCAAAGCCGCCACGGAACTGGCCAAAGAGTGGCGCACCGACCGCACGCTTCGCCGTCTGGAATCGCTTCTCGCCGTGGTGGATAAGGATGATTCCTTGCTCATAGCCGGCTCCGGCGAGGTGATACGGCCGGATGACGGCATAATCGGCCTGGGCTCAGGCGGCCAGTATGCCGTGGCCGCAGCCCGCGCCCTGGCAAAACACAGCAGCCTTTCCGCCAAAGAAATTGTTGAAGAGGCGCTCAGGATTACCTCAGAAATCTGCATATATACCAATGACCAGATAACAGTGGAGGAAGTATAGGTGGAAAATCTCACCCCCAAAAAGGTAGTTAAGGAACTGGACAAATATATCATCGGCCAGGATGAGGCCAAACGGGCCGTGGCTATTGCCATCAGAAATCGCTGGAGGCGCCTGCAACTGGGCCAGGATATGCGCGAGGAGGTGCTGCCCAAAAACATCATTATGATTGGCACCACCGGCGTGGGCAAGACCGAGATTGCCCGCCGGCTCGCCCAACTGGTAGATGCCCCGTTTATCAAGGTGGAGGCCTCCAAATATACCGAGGTGGGCTATCACGGCCGGGATGTGGAGAGTATGGTGCGCGACCTGGTGGATATATCGGTGGGAATGCGGCGCCAGCGGGCCTTAAGGGAGGTGGAGAAAAAGGCCGAGGCCAACGCCCAGGAGCGCCTCTTAGACCTGCTCATCCCCCCGTGGAAAATCCCCCGGGAAGCGAGCACTACGGCGAGACCCGCGAGAAATTCAGAAAGAAACTGGAGGCCGGGGAACTGGAGGAACGCGCCGTGGAACTGGTGGTGGAGGAAAAGATAGTGCCGGTGCAGGTCTTCGGCGGTTTGGGTCTGGAGCAGATGGATGTGGATTTTCAGCAGATAATGGAAAAGATACTCCCCACCCGCAGCCACGAACGCAAACTCAAAGTCAAGGATGCCCGGCGCATCATCACCCAGCAGGAGGCCGAGCACCTCATTGATAAGGACAAGATTACCCGCGATGCGGTGCACGATGCGGAGAATTCCGGGATAATCTTCCTGGACGAACTGGATAAAATCGCCTCGCGCGGCTCCGAGCACGGCCCGGATGTCTCCCGCCAGGGGGTGCAGCGGGATTTGCTGCCCATCGTGGAAGGCTCCACCGTGCCCACGCGCTACGGCCTTGTGCGCACCGACCATATCCTGTTCATCGGCGCCGGGGCCTTTCATATGACCAGCCCCGCCGATTTAATCCCGGAGATTCAGGGACGCTTCCCCATTCGTGTGGAACTGGACGATTTGGGCAAAGATGAGTTTGTGCGCATCCTCACCGAGCCCAAAAACGCCCTCAGCAAACAGTATCAGGCCCT
>Ga0111219_1030_pt1 | contig 15350 bp, 13 predicted proteins | sample DeeMarSWOR152_54_FD_80368 | JGI IMG/M metagenome (GOLD analysis project Ga0111219, IMG submission 80368) | Planctomycetes bacterium DG_23
GGACATCCGCACTCACCCTGCCAGAGCGGAAGCCCCGGTTTCAACTGATGCACCGCTTCCCGCAGTGCGGTGATATTCTCTAACATAGCCTCGGGCGCTGGATTATATGGATGGTAGGTGAGAATGTCGATTTGCTCCGCCGTGTCAGGCTGTGAGAGGAAATCCTGAGTGTACTGGATGGTGGGCGGATCCAGACGCGCCAAAGCACCGGCCATTATCTTCACTTTGCTATCCACACTGCGTATGGCTTCACTTACACGGCGCACCAGGAGCGCATAGGCCTTAGCATCCGGGTCTGGGCGCCAGAAACTCTGGATATTAGGCTCATTCCATATCTCATAGTGTCTAACCCGGTCTTTGTAGCGTTCGGCTAAAGCCCGGGCAAAACGGCAGTATCCTTCCAAGGCCTCTGGGGAATTTGTGGGAGGGAAGTGGTAGCCTTCGGGAAAATCCTGATATTCCTTATGAGAGGTGGAGGCGGTCCCCAGGAATATGTTGATGCCTCGGCTTACCAGACCATCTATAACTTCATCAAGAAGGCCCCACTTAAAGCACCCTTTTGTGAACCCCGCTTTTGCCGGCGAGGTCCAGCAGCAGATTATGCCCTTCGGACCCCGAAGGGGCCCTCAGGGTCCCGCGGGGCGGATAGTCGCTGATAAGATACTGTATTCCCCAGGGCGAATGCTCAATCTCGGAAGAGGTCTTCTTTCGCAGATATCCCAAAAGAGCCATTTTATCACCTCCCGTATCTCGGGCCTCGCCTATTTTATCGGATGCGTTTGGCGATATTCAAGGAAATATAAGATTTGTGATAAGTGCAGCGACTATAGGTATGCGAGAAATTAAATATGGGCCCAGGAGGATTCGAACCTCCGACCCACGGATTATGAGTCCGTCGCTCTGCCGCTGAGCTATGGGCCCTCAACCTTATGGCTTGGTGGCTAACCCTGCGCTGATGGTTCGCTGCCTCTGTCTTGGCATCCGAATAGGCAACTAAGCGAACTTTGTTTTAGTCATTGCCTGCTATTGCCGAAATTATAAATCTCGGCACCCGAGACTTCAAGAGTTTTCCAAAAATTTCTCAGTGCTTCAAAATGACTACATACTTATTCTAATCAGGGATGGGTTCCACCTCTAAAATTAAGTCCGTTCCTTCTTCGGCTTGCTGGTAAAGATAATTTCTTATGCCGCCGTCATCCTTGCCATCCGGGCCAATGCTATAAATTATCCATTTGCCCTGGAGCTTTTTGTAGCGAAGTGGATTCAAATCAAAGGGGTCAAGCGGCACATTTTCCAGATATTGGGGCGCAAGTTCCTCAAGGCTTTGCGGGAAATGGCCCTTTTCCATCCAAAACAGCCTTAAGGCGAAGAGGGTTGTGATGAGGCGACTTCTGGCATCGCCTTCGGCTACACGAGTGGCAACTCGGTCCATCCCTGGCAAGAACACAGTGCTCACGGCCTTTGCTATTATCTGGGGACGCTTCTCTCGACCAGATAAAATGTCCTGCATATGCGGCGTGGTCTCGCCACGAATTTTGTCAAAGAAAGTGCGTGAAAACGATGAAATTTCGCTATATTTGCCTTGCTCCACAAGAGAGATAATAGTGTCGATATATTCCTTTGCAATGAGATTATATTCATCGAGCAGGCGTTGAGAAAGTTCCTCATTTCCAGCGATATGTGACATTAGTTCTTTCGCAATATTTATCTTCACGATGGTCGTCTCTCGGGGCACTTCTCTTTCGCCTCCTTTTCTTATTTCCGCGAGAAGTTTTCTGAGGCTTGAGTCGGTAATGGTCATTTCCCCCATAAAGGCTTCTTTCGCCGATACCGCCCTCCCTTCGAGTTCCAAAAGGCCTTTCAGGTTCTTGCGGGCAAGTTGGGCTGTCAATCTTTCATCACGCACCAAGCCGAGGAGGGCGTCTTCAGCAATATTGAAAATGGCAATATCCACCAACTTGGAAACAAGAACTCGGTCTTTTCCTATGTCGTGGGCAAGTTTTGTGACATTAAGGCAATTTTGTAAGGCTCTTTCCAGACTTCCATTTCGCTCGTATAGTCGGGCTTCAAGAATAACGAGGCGGGCCAGATTTCTGGCCTTAGCCAGATGGGGCAGGAATGTATCATAGGTAATCTCTCCAGTGATGAACTCGCATTTTTCTTTGGCCACGCCTTTTGCAAATTCTGCAAAGGCAGGCCCGTTGGCCTTTAAGAGTTCTTCCAGTTCTTTGTCTTCTTCTTTCCAGCCTTGCTCAATAATCTTCAGGCCTCGGGTGAAGGCATCTTCATCTGAAAAATCCTTCATAAGTTCGAAGGCTTGATTGTAGTAAATGGCGGCATTTTCTTCGGATGGTATGGCTTCTTGCGCAGAGATGGGATAACTCAAGGCGGCAAATATTAAGCTCCAAAGGCAGAAAGAGAAAAGTCGCTTCATCCTTCACCCCCGAAAGAATCAATCCCCTCAAAAGCCCGGTCGTTGCGTGCCTATGTCACTCAAAGAGAATTAGACCGTAATGATTCTGCTCCTGGGTTCTTGATGTGAGCACCTCTATGGGAAAACCGTTGAGCCGGACAGTGGCGAAGACATCTATTCCACAGGCCTCCATAGCCGGTCGCGCCTTTCTGGGGAAGCGGCAACCGGCCTCAATATCGCATTCATGACAATATCTGCAGGGCCCCGCGCCCATTCCCCAGGCCTTATAGAAACCCTTAAGGAAAAGTTCTCGTTCAATCTCGGGCACAGCCTCTTTAATCTTGCGAGAATTGCGTGAATGGATGAGCAGTGCATTTTTGTAGTCTTTAATGATTCTTCTGGTTTGGTCGGGAGTGGGGGAATAAGGCGGGCAGGTAAGCCTTGCACCGTAACCTCCGCAGCCAAACTGACATTTCATCCGCACCCAATCCTCCACGCGAATAGTTGCCCGGTCAATGAGTTTTATCTCCACTGCGTGACGCCGAGAGATTTCCTCTACATTAATTTCTTTAACCTCTACCACTTCGCATATCTCCTGTGCAAATGTTAATCCGATTTCAATTTCATTATGATTATACTACTAAAAGTTATTTTTTTCAATCACAATGAATGTGGACGCCGACTTTGCAGCCGTTTTCTTATGGAATTAACATTTTTTTTCACAAAAAATGGAGAAAAAACACAAAAAATAGTTGACAAATTTTTTAATGGCACTATATTTAGTATAGGTTGAAGGTCGGGTCACCGGGGCCCGAGGGTTGATTCCCTTAGGTGCCATTTCTTCGAAAGGGGGGTGAAGAGTGGCGAAGGCCAAGCGGGCGGCGAAGAAGAAACCGGCGAAGAAGGCCACGAAAAAAAAGACCGCGAGAAAGAAAACCACCCGTAAGAGGAAGTGAAGAAGCAGTGTTTGTTGGGGCGAGGGCCGTTATGGCCCTCGCCCTTTTTTATTATTTTCTTCACATTTTGTTCATCTTCACTTTTTGTACATCATTTTGCAATTGACACTTCCTTTTTGAGAGATTAAAATCTCCCTACGTTATAAAGGCCTTGCTATTGCAATGTTTTATCTCTATTTTGCCACCAACTTGTGCCGCCCGTGGAGGACAGTAGGGACGGATTTTAATTCCACCTCTCTATGATTTTTGGGGGCATTATGGCAGAGTTAAAAGAAGTTGATAGACTTACTAAAGTCTGTGGTAATGAGGCCGTCCTTTATGATGAAAAAGGGCTAAAAGAATATGTCGTGGACGGCAAGCGACCGCGCGTGGCCTGCTTTCCGGACACCATAGAGAAGGTGTGCCGGATTATGGAGGTGGTTCAACGGTCGCATCTGCTGGTCATTCCCAGGGGTGGAGGCACGAGAGTATCTTTGGGTGCGCTGTCCAGTGGATACGATATGGCACTATGTCTCCAGCGACTGAATGCTTTTGTTGAGCACGACGCGGGAAACTTCAGCGCCAGCGCTCAGGCCGGAATGACCCTGAAAGACTTCCAGGAACAACTCAAAGCGAAAGGACAATTTCTGCCGCTGGATCCGCCCTTTGCGGAGCGCTCCACCCTGGGCGGCATCACTGCAGCCAATTCCTGGGGACCGCACCGGTTGCTTTATGGCTCGGCCAGAGACCTGGTCATAGGAATAAAGGCGGTGCTTCCCGGAGGCAATGTCATCTCCTCGGGTGCCAAGACGGCCAAACAGGTGGCCGGCTATGACCTGACCAAATTATTTATCGGAGCTATAGGCACTTTGGGAGTGATTGTGGAGGTGGGGATGCGTCTGGTGTCTTTGCCAGAAGCGCGGGCCACGGTGACCTGCCGTTTCAGCAATCTTAAGGAAATTAGAGAGGCGCTGAGAAGCCCCCTTCTTGTGCGGCGCCGGCCGGCGGCACTGGCGGTAGTGCGTCATTTCGCCCCAGCAGAAAAGGTATGGCTTATCGCCATCTCCTTTGTCGGGATTGAAGAGGTGGTTGAGGAAAGCGTGGGTGTGGCGGAAGGCGTTTTCTCACAGCCGCCTCGAGAGGCCGAGCTTCTTAGCGATACGCAGGCCGCCATCTTCTGGGAAAAAATCGCCCGCCTGGCGGTAGCCGGCGATGATGAAGTGGTTCTGGAAGTGGCCGTTCCTATTGCTTCCACCCTGGGAATGATTAGTGCTGTGGAGAAGATTCTCGCCTTGGATAGAAAAAAAGCCACTCTCGCAGCCCATCCAGGTTTGGGCATTATTAACATAAGGTTTCCTTTTGGAGAAAAGGGAGTCGAAGGGACGCTGGATATAATTCGACGGGTGCGCCGCCTGGCTCATAGACGAGGGGGAAGTGTGGAGATAGAAAGCGCGCCGGCAGAGGTCAAAGACATAATAAATGTCTGGGGCACTGAACCCGATGGATTAGATATTATGCGCCGGCTTAAGGAGAGGTTTGATCCGTCCGGGGTTCTGTCTCCTGGAAGGTTTGTGGGAAGGATTTAATTTGGGCACACGCCGCAATCACTCCTATCTCAAATTAATATTTCTCCTTTTTATTTTCCTCTTGGGCTTCAGCCTGAGTCTACATAAAATCTCCAATTGGGATATATGGTGGCATCTTAGAGCCGGAGAATATATCTGGGAGAAGGGGCTCATACCCCGTGAGGATATATTTTCTTTCACCGCAGAAGGCCGGAAGTGGATAGACCACACCTGGCTATTTCAGGCAGTCTCCTGGAAGATTTATTCTGTGGCTGGCCTTGCCGGGCTTATTATATCCAAGGCCCTTTTGGTCGGGACCACTTTTGTCCTTTTAATGCTCGTTTGCTTGAGAAGGGGCTCGCATAAAACGGCGGCGCTTCTGGCCACAGGTTTTGCTCTCTTTATTCTGCGGCCTCGGCTTTTCATTCGCCCCCACATCTTCACCCTTTTATTCCTGGCGCTTCATTTATTGATATTGGAAAGCTCTACTAAAAGACGCATTTGGCTTGCTCTTCTCCCTTTGCTTATGGTTATCTGGGTGAATGTGCACGGCGGTTTTGTGGCCGGTTTTATAGTTCTTTTTTGCCACCTTGCCGGTTTTACCAGTCACCTTGGTTTTTTGAAGTTCAAGGGAGAAGCCTGGTCGCGAGAGGAACTCCAAAGCTTTTATATCCTGGTTGCGGCGACGCTGGCAACTATTGCCGCAACGCTTCTCAATCCTTACACCTACGAAATTCTCGCCTTTCCCTTTCGCCTCATTGGGCAGAAGACATATATGGAAAACATCTTTGAATGGATGCCACTGTGGCGGTTAAAAGGATTTTATCTATTCTGGATTTTCTTGTTTCTAACGCTGACAGCGGTTTTTTTCTCCTGGCGTAACTTGCAGCCTTCCGACATACTTCAACTTTTGGTCTTTGTGATTTTGGCGTTTCTCGCCCAGCGGCACATAGAACTTTTCGTCATTATCGCCACGCCCATTCTGGCCAGACACATTACACTGGATTTGAAGAAAGCGCTAAGTGACAAAACCCTTTTATGGGGCGTGGAGATGAGGCCTTTGGGTCATCTCATTAATCTTGCCGCTATTTTGCTATTGGTTTTCGCCGGGATTTGGGTCATCTTTCCCAGAAGAAGCGCTTTCGGCTTAGGCGTTCGTTCCCGACTTTATCCGGAGAAGGCCGCGGATTTCATAAAACAAGCCCGAATCACCGGCAGGATGTATAATGAATATGAATGGGGCGGATATCTAATCTGGAGATTTTTCCCCCAGCGGAAGGTATTTATGGACGGTCGCACCGTGGTCTATGGGGAGGACCTATACCAGGATTGGACGAAGATTTCGGAAGGCCGAAAGCACTGGCAGGAAACCCTGGACAAATACGGCGTGAATTTTCTCATCATAAACTATCAGAAAGACCGACCGGCAAGTTTCTGGGAAGAAGAGCGCTGGGTCCCGATATATTGGGATGATTATACCTTGGTAGCCATCCGGGATGCTCCGGAAAATCGTTCCTTAATAGAGAAATACGATGCCCGGTTAACCTCCCCCACTATCTTTCCCAGGAATTTGTCTCGGGATAATGTCCAGACCATCATCACGAAACTGGAAGAAAAAACAATCCAGGACCCTGAATGCGCCGTGGCACATATTCTTCTGGGGCGCATCCTGCGTCGTCAGGGAAACCTGGAGGCCGCTATTCGAGAATATTACCGGGCCATAGAGATTGAGTCCCGTACGGGCGGGCCTTATTATGTTACCGGCGCGGCCTATTATTTTCTGGCAGCGGCACATTACCTTCAGGGCTACACCCAGGCTGCCATTGAAGATTGTTTGAGTGCCATAAAATTTATGCCCACCAACTGTGATACCTACAATCGACTGGGTACATTATATCAGAACTTGGGAGAGACCGAAAAAGCGCAGAAAATGTTTGAGCAGGCAGCGCTTTGTTATTTCAGGCGCGGCCTCATACAACTCGGCCTGGGAGAGACAGAAGAGGCTAAGAAATGGTTAGAGCAAGCCGCGGTTTTGGCGCCGGAAAATGAGGCGATAAGGGCGAAGTTGCGCGAGATGGACGCTGATTGATTATGGCCATTTCATGTTGAACCGTATTTGATCAAGGAGGAAGAATATCAGAAAACTGAAGACCGCTGTGGTGGGCTGCGGGATTTTCGGCAGTATCCACGCCAGGACTTATTCGGAATATGAGAAGGCGGAACTGGCAGCCGTCTGCGACATAGATGAAGCGAGAGCCAGAGAAACCGCGGCAAAATTCGGTGCTTCCTCCTATGCCACCGATTTTGAGGAACTCGCCGCCAATCCCGATATTGAGGCCGTTTCCATCGCTACCCCGGACTTTGCCCATCTTGAGCCAGTCCTCGCTATGCTGGAGGCCGGAAAAAATGTCCTGGTGGAAAAACCAATGGCTACCAATAACGAGGACGCCCGCAAGATGATTAATACCGCTAAGGAAAAAGGCGTGCGCCTTATGACCGATTTCCATAATCGCTTCAGTCCCGTCTTTCTTCAGGCCAAAGAGGCCATTGATGTCGGCGAGATAGGGAAGGCGGTTATGGCCTACATTCGGCTGGCTAATACACGCTATGTGCCCTTTGAGATGCTCGGCTGGTCAGGGAAGAGTGGACCCCAGTGGTTCCTTTTGCCGCATACCGTGGACATCATCCGCTGGCTCATCTCCCAGGAGCCTCGCGAGGTTTATGCCACCGGCAGCCGCAAATATCTCAAAAAGCAGGGCGTGGATGCTTACGATGCTATCCAGGCCCTCGTTAAATTTGATGAGGCCTTCGCCACTTTTGAAACCGCCTGGATTTTGCCTGAAGGGTGGCCCTCGGTTATTGATTTTGTGGCGAGTATTGTGGGCACTGAGGGGAAAATTGACCTGGATGCAGCCAGAAGCGGTATAAGTGTCGCTGGCGAAAAATTTTCCCATCCTTTCTGTGCGGGCCAGCAAGAGGCACACGGCCGCACCGTGGGCTTTTTCCGCCTTCCCATAATGCATTTTGTGGACCGGGTGCTCGACGGCCGGGAGATGGTAATAAAGCCGGAGGACGGGTTCGTAGTCACAGCGGTGATTGAATCCATTGAGAAATCCATCGCTTCCGGCCAGCCGGAAAAGGTGGAAGAGTTGTAATCAAGCCTGATTGAGCGAAACAGCGATACAGCCCTTAGGATGCTGAGCATCCTCAGGATGCGAAGCACGAGTCAGCCAGTCAGGGATTCAGCCGGGCAGGGCTGAACGGCTGCAAGGCTGAATGGCTACATTTATTAAATCTCTTGACAGTGCGCCAGAGGTGAAATAAAATTTTGAAGATGCATAAAAGAGAGGCCGAAATCTATGGACAAAGGCGAACTCACCAAGCGTTCCCGCACGCTTCTGGAATATTTTTTAGAAAACAAGGTTCCTTCATTTCTGGCTCGGTTGGCTCTGAAGAGAGGCCTTAAGACAGCCCGGGACCTAATCTACCAACATATTACCTTTTGCCGCAAGGAACTTGATGGCAGCGATTTGCGGATGGCGGAACTGCTGCGGGCTTACTTTCTCTTTAAAGACACCGAGCTTCTGGACGCTCAAATCTTGAAGGACATTCGCCGCGGGGCACTACGCCTCACCTACCGCGACCCATATCCCGATTGCGAGATGTCTATGACCAGTGAGCATCACCGCATTTCCTTCCTGGTGAGTGAATTTCTAACGGCCCAGGAGTTTTCCAGGGGCACTTTTGATAACGATGAAAAAAGTGCCCGTTGGCATCGCCATAAAGCCAAAGATGAAATCAAGCGCTGGATTATGGAACGCGCCAGATTCGGCTTCAGCGAATGGGATTCCAACCATTTTATGCCGGTGAATCTGGAGGCCCTCCTTAATCTTTACGATTTCTCTCAGGACCGGGAGATAAAGCGTCTGGCAGAACTTACTATACACAAGATTTTGACGGATATGGTTATTGATTCTTTCCAGGGCATATATGCACCTACTCACGGCTGCACTTCCTGGGATTATGTCAAGGACGCCAAACAGGAAGCGACGCGCAACATCTTCGCCTATTATTGGGGGCTCTCCAGTTTTAATACCGGCTTTATCGGACCCATCCTGGCTACCAGTTCTTACCAGCCTCCGGAAATCCTTGGGGAAATCGCTTCGGATACATCTACCACCTATGTGAATAAAGAACGCCATCTATATGAAGGAAATCCAGAATCTCCACCAGCCTGCCCGGCCAGGGAGGGCTCACCCATTTTCGTCAACAAATATACCTATCGCACTCCTGCCTATATGCTTTCGTCGGCTCAGGATTTCTTGCCCGGCACCCAGGGCAAGGAGCAGCATATCTGGCAGGCCACATTAAGCGATGACGCTATAGTCTTTACCAACCATCCCGGAAGTCTTGACGAAGATTCTCACCCCAATTACTGGATTGGAAATGGCTCCCTTCCTCGCGTCTTCCAATACGAAAATGTACTCATTGCCATTTACAATATACCCAAAGAGCACCCGCTGGATTTTACCCATATTTATTTTCCCCGGGCTCGCTTTGATGAGATTACCCGTCGGCACCGCTGGGTGTTTGCCAGGAAAGGGAAGGCCTACATTGCCCTTACTTCTATCCGTCCTGGTGGGCGCCCGCCGAGGCGTCATCATTTCAGCAAAAAAGGCCCCTATCGCCGGCAGGAGATAAAGTGTCGCGGCCGAAGAAGCGCCTGGGTTTGCCAACTGGGCTCGCGAGAGCACCAGTCCAGTTTCAGGAGGTTCAGACACAGAGTGGCCGAAAGTCGCCTGCGCCTCTCAGACAACCTGAAATTAATCTTCAATTCTCCTTATATAGGCACTATAGAGTTCGGCTGGCAAGGCCCACCTATGGTCAATGGCAAGGAAATACCCCTGAGCGACTATCCTCATTTTCATAGCCCTTATACTGAAAGCCAATTCGGTTCGGGCGAGGTTCTGGTGGAAAAAGGAAATAAGAGCCTATCCTTAAATTTTCCTAAGAAAAAAGTGAAAATAGAGACAAAGGAACCAATTATTCCTATGCTGTGAATCCCGTTAGACGCAAAGCGTCTAACGGGATGAACGCCTGTATGCCTGCCGGCAGGCAGGGCTTAATGGCTGTTTATTTGTGCGCCCCGGCCAGAAAGCGAGAAGTTCGAAAAAGAGCCGCAGAAATTCGCAGAAGCGAAAAGCGGGGGGCAATAGTGGTAACTCAGGGGCTACACTTTGTCGCTCCGGGTAAGGTGGAGATGCGAGAGGTGGGAATTCCCCAGCCCGGGCCAGATGAGATTCTGGTGGAGATTAAGGCCTGTGGCCTTTGTAAAGTCGACATTCGTGCCTTTCAGGGCGAAGCCCGAAAGGAGTACCCTTTTTTGGCCGGCCACGAGGGTGCCGGTATAGTATCGGAGGTAGGAAAGGGGGTGGAAGGCTTTTCCCCCGGTGATAAGGTTACCTTGCTTGGTGGCGGGCATTTCGCAAAGTTTGCTCTGGTCAGGACCGCGCAAGTCGCCAAGATTCCTCAGGAGGTAAACGATTTCGAGCATTGGATTAGCGAACCTGTTGCCTGTGCTACAAACGGTATGCTTCACTCTGAAATTGTTCCCGGTGACCGCATCGTCATTATCGGGACAGGCTTTATGGGCCTTCTTTTGGTTCAGGGCCTGGCGCACTCACCCTTTGGCGAACTCATAGCCTTGGATATAGACGACAGCCGGCTTCGCCTGGCCGCGGAATTCGGCGCCGAGGAAATCCTGAATCCTGCATCTGCCGAAGACCACTCCCGCATTGAGGAATTAAAAGAGCGTGAGGCCGACCTGGTTATAGATGCCTCCGGCGCGGCCGAGGCGCTGGACTTAGCCACACAACTTGTGTGCCGGGCCGGGCGACTGGTGCTTTTTGGCTGGCATTATGGTATGCGCTCTGTGGATGCCAAACTGTGGCATACCAAAGGCCTGCGGGTGGCCAATCCCTCGCCAGCCATCAACCCGCGCTTTTCCGACATATTCAAGCGAGCAGTTCGCTTGATGCGGCGGCGAGTGTTTGACTTAAGACCACTTATCACCCACGCCCTTCCTCCTGAGCGGGCTCAGGAACTCTTTGAAATTGCTGCCGAGAAAAAGGATGGATACATAAAGGGCGTCCTCGTCTATCCTTCTTAAGGAGAACAATATGAGCTTGCCCAGGGTTGATTTTTTCGGCCAGGAGGTCTCCCGACTTATCTGCGGCTCTAATCCTTTCTTGGGCTATTCCTATCGTTCGGCGGCCCACAGTAAATGGCAGCGGCGGTATTTCACGCCTGAGCGTATCTCCGAAGTCTTGGAGAAATGTCTGGAGGTGGGCATCAATACCCTTATAGGTAATATGGACGACGACCGCACCTTGCCGCGGGCGCTAAATCTTGTTGAGCGGCGCATCGGAAAAAGAATGAACTGGATTGCCTATACCCACGGCGGCGCCGAGCGGCAGGAAGAGTCTATCAGGATGATTTCAGATGATGGCGCCTTTGCCTGTTATATCCAGGGCGGCGTAGTGGATTCACAATTTCAGTATGAGTATGTGGGAAGGCTGCGCTTGGATAAGCCAAATACACTCCAGAGAGTGCGGCCCTGGCTTTCGCTTATTCGCGAGAAGCAAATGATCCCGGGCCTGGGAACCCACCGCCACCAGATAATCCAACTTGCAGAAGAAATGGGAATTGAGAATGAGTTTTTTGTCACCACCTTGAACTTCCTGAACTTTTATTGTTCTTATGCCGAAGCGGTTCAGGCCATCCGCAAGACCAGTAAGCCGGTCATCGTAATTAAGACCCTGGCAGGAAGTGCCAGGGTACGGCCGCAGGACGGCCTCACTATGGCCTTCACCGCCATCAAACCAAAAGACATCGTCGCTGTAGGTATGGAAAACGAGGAGTCAGCCCAGGAGAATGCACATCTGGCTGAAGAGATAATCGCAGGCCTGGACATCTCTTGGTCACTCGAAACTCGTACTTCGCATCCTGAGGATGCTCAGCATCCGAAGGGTCAATCGCCCGTACGGGCGATTGACGGATGACTAATGACGACTTCGCCAAGGCGTCTAACAGGATTCACATCACAACGCGACAGCCTCTCCAGCCCCGCTCGAGCATAGGGCAGTTATCACAGCGCATCAGCGTGGCATTACAGAAGCTTATATCGCATTTAACCTTGCGTCCCATTATTGCCAGAGCAATGCGGTCAAGACGCTGCGTATCGCGTCCTTTGATGAGTGCCACATCTCCGGGGCCGATTGTCTGCTGGAGTTCGTGGACTGCTCCCAGCACACTCAGGCCGGCGTCGAAAAGGGCATCCCGCGGGAATCCGGCCCGGGTAGCGCCGGCTGCGTAGCGCTGGAAATTCCTGCCCAGAATGACAGCCCGAGAGGCAATCTCTGCGATGCGTTTTCCGATGTGCCGGTAGATGGGTCCCTGGCTTCCGGGCGGTTCGGACACATCCCCCAGAACCACGATGCGCCGCTTTGCAGGTATTTGGGAAAGCACATCCAGTGCGGTCTCAATGGTTTCTAACGAGGACTTATATTCATCGCGCAGGAGATAACCGCCGCTTGCCAACCGAATTGGTTGCAGGCGGCCCGGTGTGGGAGGAAGCGCTTCCAGGCCCGGAAGAATCTGGTCAAGTTCAAATCCTTCACTTAAGGCCACCCCCACCGCCGCAAGGATGGGGTAAACCATATGGCGGCCGATGAGCCTAATGCGCAAGTTGCGTATCTGGCCATCGGTGTGTAATTCAAATCTCGTGCCGTGGGGCCAGTCCAGCATAACATTCGTCGCCCGTATGTCACTGGCCTCATTAAGACCAAAGGTTACGACGCGAGCGCGGGTGCGTCTTTTCATCCAGCGCACATCAGAGTCATCGCCGTTAAGCACTGCGGTGCCGGAGGTAGAAAGCGAACGCACCATCTCCGATTTTTCCGCTCTGGTTACTTTCAGAGTGCCGAGCGAGCGATTGTGCTCGCTTCCGATGCAGGTGACTACGGTAATATCGGGTCGGATCATTCCGGCGTAGATCTGCATCTGGCCCTTGCGGCTGATACCAACCTCAATTACTTTGTGTTGCTGCTGGGGCCGCAGGCAAAGAATGGCGTGCGCAAGAAAGTTCCAGGCGTTAGGAATAATATCCGGGGGAGGCTTTCCGCCCAGTGCGGCTGTCACAGCGCGTGCCGTGGTAGTCTTGCCGAATGAGCCCACTACGGTGACCACGCGAGGCTTGCGGCCAAGAGTGCGCCGATAGAAGGTGGCCCCACGGCGCAGAAGGGGCCAGGCGCTATAATAGCCGCGGTAGAGGAGTTGCTTCCGTCCGAGAGGTGTGCGCAGAAACGCCGGAATGTCACGCCATCTATCAAACACTGCTTTTATCTATTGCGAAAGAGTTCATCAGAAAGGTTATAAACTTTGCTCTACAGGCCAATCAGAGACTAAGTCCGTATTTATTTCTTCAATATGGCGTAACTGCTGGGGATGCCTAACACAAAAGAGACTATTATCAGCACCCAGCCTATCATCTGCCAGTTAGCCCCTTTTAGATAAGTCGCCAGGAGCGCACCCAGGCCCACCGCAAATATGACCTTGCAAGTTATATGGAGAATCATCAAACGCATGGGCAGTTCCCTGAATCTTTGAAATTTTCTACCATACCAGGACATTACTTACCTCCATTTAGCCGTTCAGAATTGGTCACTCGGAACTCGTCACTCGTCATTCGAATGACCAATGACGGATGACAAATGACGAGCAACGGGCTGTTTTACTACCTGACAAGACCTCTCGAGCGCATCTCCTCCAATTTTTTTCGGGCCTCCAGACGGTTTTCAGAGATGGGACTATTTTGCGCCGTCTCCTCATATAGTTCCGCGGCCTTGGCGAAATTTTTGGTGTGCTTGTAGTGGCATTTAGCGGCTTCCAGTCGTGCCGCATATTCGGTATTGGGGTTCCAGCGGAAACAGGCCTCATAGTATTTGGCGGCGGCATGATAATCGCGGAAGTAGAAGCCCTCGTAAATCTCTCCCAGGCGGAAGGCGGCATCGTCGGCCTTGTCCGAGGTAGGATATTTTTCGATGAGTTCTTTGAATTTCCCAATAGCGATGACCAGGCGATTCTTCTTGGTGAAAAGGTCGGGATAGTCTTTATAACTTTGGGCATCGGCATAGAGTTCGTCGGCGGCCGGGATATGCTCGGCCCGGACTATGGCCAGCGACAGTCTATCTACGAGAAGGATGTATTCAGGTTTGTGCACGAGACGCAAGCCTTCGAGTTCCTGCTTTGTCAGAGCCTCTTTATAAGCATCGCCCACCTCAATGTAATAGTTCTTGAGGTCCTCCAGGCTTTCTTTATAGGCCTTGCGCGCTCTGGTAACTTTGTCCACCAGTTCCACTTCCCTTCCCGCACTTAAGCGCTCAATTCCCAAAGGCTCCTGGGCAGCAAGAACGCCGAAAAAAAGAAAAACAAACACTCCTAAAACGCTCGAGATCACTCTTTTCCTCATTTTTTCCTCCTCTCTCGAACTTCTCCGGAATTCTTTTTAATATCGCAGAAGCATTTTAGGAACGCGGAAATAAAAAATCAAGATTTTCTTTAGTAACGGATAAAAAAGTTTAGTGTTCTCTCTCTTCCTTAGCCAAAAGGGCACGGGCCAAGTTCAAGTCTTCTGGAAAGGTGATTTTCATATTGCGGGGCGAACCCGGCACCACCTGGACGGGAAAACCGGCCGCCTCGGCCACCTGGGCATCGTCGGTGAAAGCGGCATCAGGGGATAGTTTCTCATAAGCTTTTAAAATAAGACTTGTGTGGAAGACCTGAGGGGTCTGGGCCAACCAGAGGTTAGTTCTATCCAGAGTGCTCGTAATAGAAAAGTCAGCGTCGGTCTCTTTGACGGTGTCTTTTAGGGGCAAGGCGAAGATGGCCGCGCCGGTTTCCCAGGCACGCTGCATAAGTTTCTTCAGCGAAGACTCTTCCAGGAAGGGGCGCACGGCGTCGTGTATGGCCACAAGCGAGGCCTCCGGGCAAAGGGCCCCAAGCCCGGCACGCACGGATTGAGTGCGAGATTTGCCTCCGGCTACCATTTTTGCCACACCTAAATTACCAAAGGTCTGGTTAAGGTTTTTTTCCAGGTGGGCGAGGTCCCGGGGGTGAAGGACCAGGATTATCTCCCGGGGCCCCAGTGGAAGGAAATTTTCCAGGGTATGGACGATGACCGGTTTGCCCGCCAACTTCAGAAAGGGCTTGCGCACCGAGCCGGGAAGACGCAAACTCTCCCCGGCCGCCACCAGGATGACTGAAAGATTCTTCCAGGGAAATTTTTTCTTCACGAGATTATGAAGAAGATGGTTCTGCTGAAGGCCCTTGTCTTTCCAGTTCCAGTCGGCCGAAAATCATCCTGCCCGCAGCGGTCTG